>TARA_R110001592_G_scaffold323435_1_pt1 | contig 37737 bp, 32 predicted proteins | sample TARA_R110001592 | Tara Oceans TARA_R110001592 (sample SAMEA4398387) | marine metagenome | biome: Polar Biome; feature: [SRF] surface water layer (ENVO:00010504); material: water (ENVO:00002006), including particulate matter (ENVO:01000060) such as... | depth 5 m | reverse complement strand
GTGGAGTATGAGTGATAGGTAGAACATACAAAGTTGTTTTACCTTGTATGACTTATTGACGTACAATCTTTGATAAGCCAAGAGAACAGCAAAGGTATATTTACAGACCTTCTTGGTCATCCTGATGATATGCTTATTACCTTGAGCCAACTAATCTGGTTGGAAGCAATATACAAGGTTGATTTAACTACTTACAACTATAATTCGGGTTATATTACAGACTTAAAAACAATGGCATCAGATATAATGGCTCGCCACGACAATACTTATAATTCACTATAACTATGAATTATAAAATATTGATAAATAAAGCTAATAATGTATTTTAAAATCAAATGCGTGTTTTTTATTACAGGGTCTGGTTTAGTCTTCAACTTACTGCGGCAAATATCGCCAAACAGATAAAATTACAAATCACATCGAATAATTCTCCGCCTATACCGCTCTGACACAGGCAGTGATAAACTAACAAATTAAGTAAAAAAATATATTGTCTACTAAGTTTGATAAACAAGATCCTGATAGATAAAGGTACGTTTTTCATTATTGAGTTTTTATCTATATTTGATGAGTAAGCCACACGTATTGGTTAGATTAGTTATTTAAGGAAAATGCATGGAATTCAAAGACTACTACAAAATACTTGGAGTAAAAGCTGACGCTGAAGCCAAAGAAATTAAAACAGCCTACCGAAAGCTCGCACGTAAATATCATCCTGATATGAACCCGGATGAAGGAGCGGAAGAAAAATTTAAAGAGGTTTCTGAAGCCTATCAGGTACTAAAAGATGCTAAAAGTCGGGCTGAATTTGATGAGCTGCGTAAATACGGTTCTCGATCAAAACAAGGTTTTCAGCCACCTCCGGATTGGCAAAGATCGGGAAATTTTCAGCAGGATTCAGGAAGTAATTTTGAAGGCGGCTTTTCTGATTTTTTTAATTCAATGTTTGGTGGCGGAGGCCAAGGTTTTGGTCGAACGGATAATATGCGACAAGAACATACAAGAGGCCAGGATGTCGAATTAGAAATTCCTGTATTTCTAGAAGAAACACTCGCAGACAATGTAAAAGCGGTGGAATACAAAATTCCGACATCTGTTAATAACAGGCTAGAAGAAATTCATAAAAAATTGAAGGTGACCATTCCTAGAGGTGTCAGTGACGGTGAACGTATTCGGGTTAAAGGTCAAGGAAGGCCCGGCATAGGCAAAGGTATGGCAGGTGATCTTTATTTGCATATACGTTTAGTGCCTCACCCATTGTTTGACGTGCAAGGTCACGATCTAGTTTTAGCTTTACCCGTCACCCCCTGGGAGGCTGCGCTAGGTACAAAAGTAACAATACCAACCTTAGAAGGTAGCATTAGTCTCACTATCACGCCTAATAGCCAATCTGGTAAGAAATTACGCATTAAAGGCAAAGGACTGAAAGGTAAAACCATCACCGGCGACCTTTATGCCGTTATTAAAGTAGTCATGCCCAACACTGCCAATGACAAAGCAAAAGAACTTTGGAAAGCATTATCTGAAACAAGTGATTTTGACCCTAGAGAGGAATGGAGCAAAGAAAAATGACTGAAATATCATTATATCTAGCACTCACTGAATTATGTCAGCTTGAACGGATTGAACCAGATATCATTGTAGAAATAGTTGAATATGGCATTGCAAGTCCCATAAAGGGTGAAATAACTTCCGATTGGATCTTTGATGTAACAAGCGTTCATTGGATCAAGAAAGCAGTACGACTCCAACACGACTTAGAATTAGACTGGGTCGCAGTGGCTTTAGTGATCGACTTAATGCAGCAAAAAGAGTCTTTAAAAAAAGAAAATGAGTACTTTCAGCAACAACTAGAAAGGTTTATCGAGAGTACCTAATTGAAACAAAGGGTATTAAAAATACCCTTCTCGCTTTTTCTTTTCCATTGAGCCAGATTGATCCTTATCGAGCATTCTACCCTCACGCTCGCTTGGCTTTGCAATGATCAGTTCTTCAATAATATCTAAAACATTGGTCGCCGTGCTTTCAATAGCCCCGATTATGGATAACAGCCTAAAGTCCTGAAGTGAAAATTACGTTTTTTAGAGAGCTTTTTTGGTGCATTCCGCCGTAGCGAACTCGTCGCAATTGAAATCAGCGATCTGGCATGGGAACCAGAAGGTCTTATCATTCGGTTACCCCGATCCAAAACCGATCAGCAAGCAACAGGGCTGCCCGATCCTCGAATCCTTCGATAAGGAAACGGGTGGACGGTGAGAGAGAGTCTCAAACGCTTTGCGCGAGCCATGAAGCAACAGGTAAAAGCTCTGTACCTGGCGGGGCATGATCCAAGAACGCCCATTGCGGCGAAATGGCTCGTCGTGATTGTTGTTGCCTACGCGCTAAGCCTCATCGACCTGATCCCAGACTTTATCCCTATTCTTGGTTATCTGGATGACCTCATCCTTCTGTCCTTGGGGATCTATCTGGCGGTAAAGTTAATCCCTGAGCCTTTATGGCAAGAGTTCCAAACACAGGCTGAGCAGAGCAATATGTTATTGCCTAAAAGCCGGCGAGCCGTTCTGGTAGTTGGTCTAATCTGGTGCATGAGTTTAGTAGTTTCTGTTATTGCTCTGTGGTATACCTACGCCGTATAGCAGATCAGTCACAATCGTGAGAGATGTTCTTCCGGATTTGCCGGATTCAATTGAGGTGCAACAATGAAAGGACGTGAAAGCGGCATGCCGGAAGAATCTTGGTGGGCGTCATTTTTTGATGCTAAAGGTGCTCTGGAGGCATTTTGGAAGGCAAGTCCACCGCAGGGAAACCTGGTGGAATTTGGCTGCGGCTACGGCACCTTCACGCTGCCGGTGGCGCTACGCACCACAAGTGTTGTCACGGCGCTGGATATTGAACCAGAAATGGTCACGCAGGTCCGCACTAAAGCGGCTGAATCCCGCTTGAAAAATATCAACGTCCTCCAGCGCGATTTTGTCAAAGATGGGACCGGGCTAGCGACTGGCTCACAGTCCCACGCCATGATCTTCAACCTGCTGCATCTGGAGCACCCGGTTGCGTTACTGCGGGAAGCCTATCGTGTGCTGAAACCTGGCGGATCGCTTTCCATTATGCATTGGCGCAGCGACATACCGACACCGCGCGGGCCAGCGCTGGATATTCGACCACGGCCCCAGCAGTGCGAACAATGGCTGTTGGAGGCGGGCTTTAACGATGTGAGTCAGGTGGATCTGGCATCCTCCTGCCCTTACCACTACGGTCTGATTGCCTGGCGCCAATGCCTGGAGGACGGGTAATGACCGGCTGGCTAGAACAGGAAGCCTGACTACGATTCATCCCCTTTGTCGGGCCGGTGTGAAGCTACCCGCTGCCTGCGCGATCCGAAGACGGATTCCACAAGTTTGATTGTTTTCCACCAGTGTTGCTGGTAAAAAGCTTTCGGCATTAGGCACTTCACATCGCCCAGTGCTTCTAAGTTTGAAGAGACATCACTAAACTTTTTGTCTCGTAAGGGCCACCATGGATTAACCGCAATGGCTGTATCAAGCGGCCAAACCGGCGCTATTCGTTGGCTTACCTCAGAAATAACTTTAGGGAAAACGACTTCTTTTTGATCTTTACTATCTGTTTGATTATTCATCACTATTCCTCTTCGACTTTAATCTAAAGTATCTAAAGCGTTTTAGCTGCTGATTGTTTAAGGTATTTATCGCTCATAGTTGGCAAGGTGACAGGCCACAAGCGCAAGGTAATTCGAGTCGCCCACTCATCCAAGTAAAAGCCTGCATTTAATGAATGCGATGAACCAATTGCGTGTAGTGGCTTTATTTTCGGCATATTGGAGCCTTAAGAACAGACAAAATAAGCTAATAAAAAGCGCAGATACCCAAAGGTCTGCCAAGACCGAGTAATGCGCTGTCGTAATAGGGGTTAATTTTGAAGTGATAAAGCTAAAGGCAAGATAAACGCCCACACCTATAACAGAAATAACAAGTGGTGCAAAAACAACAAATTTAACAGATGCTCTTCATTTACTCTCTTCATTTACTCACTCAACGCTTCAAAACCAGAGATCACATCGAATAATTCTTCGTCTATGTCGCTCTGCCTTAAGCTATGAAAGGTTCGATTCATGTCTTCTTGTAATTCTCGGATGTTTTTTTCTGCTCGCTGCATAGCCGCCAAGCGGCTAGCGTTTTCGCTAGACAGCGATTCGGCACACGCCCTAAAAAGACTTACAAAAAGATATTCACGGACAAAAGCGCGCAGGGTTTGCTCCCGCTTCGGCATGACTTCCGGTAGATTGTTAGTTGGCCAATGAATATCAGCCAGTTTATGTCGCCAACTTGCATCTAATGGAAATAACTGCTGACTAACAGGACTATAAATTGAATCGGCATGTGGGCGATTATGGAAAAGATAGACATGTTCGATAGCACCCTGCTCACGCAGTGCTTCGATTTCAATCAGAATATCACCGACTAAAGCGCTAATGGCATTGATTGATTTCGGCAGCATAAAACTACTTTGCTGTTTTGGTAAGCTTCTGATCAGACCTGTTTCGGTGAGCCGTGACTGAAGCCGTTCACCTACCCCCCAAACTGTTTTTTCCCCGGGGAGTTCTTTTAAGGTATCCACGACAAACTCAACAATGACTTCATTAAATTGCCCCACTAGGCCCTGATCAGAGCCAAACACGATCACAGCAATAGCAGGGGATTTAGGTTTATGCTGATTTGTTATGCTTCTGGATGTTTGTTCTTGCTGGAAACAGGCTGCTAGCCCTAGCTGCACCGTTTGATAATAATCATCAAGCGAACGCACTGCGTTTTCATATTGAGTAATGCTTGATGATGCCATGGCTTTCATGGTGCGTACCACGGATTCTAAATCTTCCGCACTGGATATCTTGTTGCGCAGGCTTGCGAGACTGTCTGTCATATAGCTTTACTCATAACAAGCATTTATGAATTATCCTGCAACTTTGGCTTAGGCGTAAATTCTGTAAGTGCATGGCGCGCCAGTTCAATAATAAGACTCTTATCTTCATCGCTTAATGTTTTAGCACTCTCGAAGCGTGCACAGACTTCTTCTGGAATATCCGCAGCAATGGTACGCACTGAATGTTCAGCCTCAGACATTTTATCTAAGGGTATGCGATCAAATAATTTGGCAGTCAGTGCAAGTAATACAGAAATTTGTTCCGCGATGGAAACGGGTGAAAATTCTGTCTGTTTTAGACAAGCTCGAATACGTCGACCGTGATCAATAATTTTTAATGTACTTTCATCTAATCGTGCGCCAAAACGAGCAAAGGTTTCCAACTCTTCGAACTGGGCATAGGCTAGTTTTAAGTCTGCTGTGACAGAACGATAGGCGGCTCGTTGCGCCTTGCCTCCGACACGAGATACAGATTTCCCGACATCGACGGCAGGCAATACACCCAGCTCAAAGAGCGAGGGGGAAAGATATATCTGGCCGTCAGTGATGGAAATAAGGTTGGTCGGTATATAAGCTGAAATATCCTGCGCTTCGGTTTCAATGATCGGCAGCGCGGTTAACGATCCGCCCCCAAGTTCCAGGTGCAAATGGGTAGATCGTTCAAGTAAGCGTGAGTGCATATAAAAAATATCACCCGGAAAGGCTTCGCGACCAGGCGGACGACGTAGAAGCAAGGATAATTCCCGATACGCACGTGCGTGATGGGTAAGATCATCATAAACAATTAATACATCGCGCCCTTGTTGCATAAAATACTCGGCAATACTGGTTGCCGCATAGGGTGCAATATAAGCAAGACCTGGTGGATCATTGCCTTCAGTCACCACCACAACCGTGTAGTCAAGTGCGCCTTGCTCACGCAGAGTTGATATCACTTTAGCGACGCCGGAGGCACGTTGACCAATGGCGCAATACACACATAAGACATTCTGATCTTTCTGATTGAGTATGGTATCTAGAGCAATGGCAGTCTTGCCGGTTTGTCGATCACCCAGGATCAATTCGCGTTGACCACGACCAACGGGGACGAGCGCGTCGATCACTTTGATACCGGTCTGCAGGGGCACCGTGACAGGTGATCGATCCATAATATGAGGTGATGGGCGTTCAACCGGCAGGCGTGTACTAGCAATTAAGCGACCTTTGTTATCCAGCGGCTCTCCCAATGGATTGATAATACGTCCAATTAAGCCCTCTCCCACTGGCACATCAACCACATGACCACTGCGAAGAACTTCATCGCCTGCCTGTAAATGCCAATAATCACCTAAGAGTACTGCGCCGATTTCGTGTTCATCTATGTTGAAGGCAATACCATAAATACCACCAGGAAAAATGAGTAACTCTTCAAAACCAACACCCGGCAAGCCGGACACTTTCGCAATGCCAGTGGCAATACTGATAATGTTTCCCACTTCGCGAAGTTTCAATTCTGGCTCAAAAGATTGCCGAGCCTTCTGCATACTTGAGAAGATGTGTTCAACATTTTCTTTTAGAAAGTCGGGGCTTGCACTCATGATGATTCTGTTTCGCTTTTTGTGATGGCAGATTGTTTGATCTCAGCCGTTTCAAACTGACTATTTTCTTGATCACTACCCGATGCTTGTAATATTTGGTCAATGCTCTTGCCTAATGCATCAAGATAATTGGCGATACTCCAGGCTATTTTTTGTCCGTTTGCACTCACCTCAATACCACTCACTAAATCTGCTTCGATGATAAACTCTAAATGAATATCTTCAGCCAATATTTCCTGAATGGCGGTTTTAATCTGTTTGCACTGTTCGTTTGGCAGTGAAAATGCAGTCCGTACCGTTAAGGTATGATTTGAATCTGTAAATGCTTGCTTTAGCTCTGCCCTCTCTTCGTCGCTTAAAGCCTGTAAACGCTTGATAAAAGCTTTCGTCATGCTCGCTTCCAGACTGGTTTCTGCTAGATCACTCAGTGCCTTACGCGCAATTGAAAATACTTCGTGACTGACACGCTGACTGAGTTGATCTTTCAAACTAAGCTGCTCGTTTTGAAGTGCTAAGTGTAATTTAGCCCGCAACTCTTCTGACTCTAGCCTTACCTTATCCAATAGGCGTTCACGTTCTGTTTTGGCTTCTACTGCCAGTTTATTCATACGGCTTGTTTGTTGTTTATCGAACTCGGTGTTTTTCTGCTGATATAACTCTTTCTGATGCTCTGCCTCTGTTCGTTTCGAATCAGCATCGCTTAGCTCTTCAGCAAGCCGTTTTTCACGCGCATCTATGGCATTGAGTATAGGGCGGTACAAAAAACGCTTCAATAACCATGCAAGAGCAAGAAAGTTTATCGTTTGCGCAATCACGGTAAACCAGTCGATCAACATGGTTTATTTACCTGCTACTTGGGAAAGGGCGAAATTCCAAAATGGATTCGCAAAAAGCAGAATCATCGACACCACAAAACAATAAATGGCAGTGGATTCGATCATCGCTAAACCGACAAATAGTGTCCGGGTAATCGTGGCAGAAGCATCAGGCTGTTGGGCTAACGAAGACAGCGCGACAGCGACCGCTTTGCCTTCGCCTAGCGAAGGTCCAATAACCCCGATGGCGATAGTTAAGCCAGCCGTAATAATAGATACCACTGCAATAATTGTCATGCTGTCCATTGTTGTCTCCCCATAAATAATCTTTCCATAAATAATCTTTCCATAAAAAGCATTCCTATATATAGTTTTTCAAAAAGCATTTTCATTTGTTGTTTTTTGTTCCTGCTGTCGGTTTGATGTCAGACTTAGTACCAGTTTGTGAATCGTTTTGCCAGGTCTTATCAACAGTCTCAACTTCGGGCTTTTGACTACGCGTGGCGGCAGCGATATACACGGTTGCCAGAATAAAAAAGATATAGGCTTGCACGATGCCAGTGAGTAAGCCGAGCATAGTCATCACAATCGGAAACAGAAAAGGCGTAATACTTAGCAAAATACCGATGATCATGGCGCCACTCATCATATTACCGAAAAGGCGAACTGCTAGGGCCAAGGTACGTGACACTTCACTGATGAGATTAAACGGCAACATAATAATGGTTGGTTTTGCATATGAAGACAGATATTCGCCGAAGCCCTTCTCTTGAATGCCGAATAAGGGTACCGCCACAAACACACAGAGGGCGAGCGCGACAGTAGTGGAAAGTGAGCCGGTAGGCGGCTCGAATCCTGGAATAACTGTCGCCAGAGCCGAGATGGCAATAAACAGAAACAGAGACCCCAGGAAGCCGAGATACTGGTGAGGATGACTCAGGCCAACTTCTTCTATTTGTTTGCTGATATTGATAACCACAACTTCCAGTATATTTTGCCAACGGGATCGCTGTAAATCAGTAGTCAATTTACGGGTAATCAGAATTGAACCAACCACCAGAACAAGCATCACCAGCCACGTGAAAACGATGGTAGCGTTGAGGTTAAAAAACCCCATTTGCCAGAAAATGATTTGATCGGGACTAAGGTTCATAGTTAGTTTCTCGTTCGGCCGTATTAAACTGCTCTGTTTGTCGAATATGCCGTGTTGCCAGGATACGCACCAGCATAAAACCCAGCAAGCCGACAATCAATCGCAGCCAGTTGTCACCCAAGATAAGGTAAAAACCAACAACAACAAAGCTAGTTCGGAATAGAACACTTAATAAAAATAAGCTCGATGGATATTGAGTAGAGATAAGCTTACGCACCGTCCACCAGAGACCACCGAAATAAAATACCCCCAGCAGAGCTCCGCTCAGTAATGCGAATAAGGCATCTACAACATCAATCACGGTCTTCCCCATTTTCTTGTCGGTTGATTTCTATATCTTCTTTGTTCACCCAGTGCCATGCATTAAAACAGCCAAGGCATAGACCAGCGATCAGCAACATAAGTGTCCATGAGTGGCTATCCGGATAATTTTTATCCAACCAGTTTCCCAGTGCTGCACCGAGCAATGTCGGTATGACGACAGACCAACCGACCAAGCCCATCATACCTAGACCAGACCAAACAGTTTTACTGACATGCTGTTGCGCCTTAAGTTTACGTGCTGCAATATCGCCGACCGTTTGACTAAGTTCAGGTTTTACCGGCTGGAATTTAAGCGACTTGGATTGTCCTGGTAATTTTTGATCTGCTGATTGCTGCTCTGGTGCTTGCCCTGATTGTGCATCTTCGCTCGGATTCTTGCTCATGACTATCCTCTGTCTTGTTGAAATTTAGCCAACCGTCGTATAAAACCATTCTCCATTTTTGCCAGTACCGAGCGCACTTTTTGCTCCTGCTCGTCCAGATGCATAAACTCTTCTTCTACTGCCGCTCGCAGTTGACTGAGTTTCATCCCCCCTATTGCGCTACGCACAGAGACCAAGACATCAAAACCGGTTTTGACCAGTACGCCTTCATCTACAGCGATGTATGACTCTTCTTCACCTTCAGTTTCGAAAACCAGAATCCCTGGAGATAAAGCGGCTACACAATCGAGCCGGTGGGGTAGAATACCAAATGCACCTTGCTCGCTTGTTGCTACAATACGCAAGACATGACCTTCCTCAACAAAAATTTTGTAAGGCAAAAGAACCTTAAGAGTCATGTGTGCTGTTTGCACCTTGAACCTCCCCTACTCTTATCTGTTCATCTCCTACAAGCTGTTTAACTTTTTCATTGGCTTCGTCTATTGAGCCAATCATATAGAGTGCATTTTCTGGATAGTCTTTAAATTCATCTTGCAGGATTCGTTCGCAGCCATCCAATGCATCACTCAGGCTAACAAGTTTGCCCTTCTTACTGGTAAATTGCTCTGTAGTAAAGAAAGGTTGAGTCAGGAAGCGTTCGAGGCGTCGGGCCCGGCCTACGACGTTACGATCTTCCGGTGACAACTGCTCCATGCCCAACATCGCAATAATGTCTTTAAGTTGAGCATATTGAGCGAGCGTACTGCGTATATCTTGTGCCAGTTCATAATGGCGCTTTCCGATAATACCCGGCGTGGCCATTTTAGAATTTGACTGCAAGGGATCGATGGCCGGATATAGACCTTCACTGGCTCGTTTGCGTGATAATACAATAGATGCAGATAGGTGTGAGAAGGTATGTACTGCAGCGGGGTCGGTAAAATCATCTGCCGGAACGTATACCGCTTGAATCGAGGTAATAGCACCGCTACCGGTATTGGCAATACGTTCTTCTAATTGTGACAACTCCGTCCCCATGGTTGGCTGATAACCTAGCCGCGCCGGCATTTGCCCCATTAAACCTGAGACTTCCATACCTGCCTGAATAAAGCGAAAAATGTTATCCACCAGTAACAAGACATCACGATGTTCATCGTCACGGAAATACTCCGCCATAGTCAAGGCGGCATGGCCAACACGAAAACGCGCACCGGGTGGTTCATTCATCTGGCCGAACATCATCACCATATTATCTAATACGCCAGCTTGTTTCATTTCTCGGTATAGTTCTTCGCCTTCTCGGCAACGTTCGCCAATACCGCAAAAAATACTCACACCGGCATGCTGGCCAACCATGTTATGAATCATTTCGGTTAGTAGCACTGTTTTGCCCACGCCTGCACCGCCAAACAAACCCGCTTTGCCACCACGTTCGAGTGGCATTAAGACATCAATCACCTTAATGCCGGTCTCAAATACTTGAGTTTTTGTGGCGCGCTGGGATAAGCTCGGAGGTTCGTTGTGCACTGAGCGCCACTGAATGTCTGTCGGTGCCTCCATGCGATCAATCGGCTTACCAAAAACATCAAACATTCGCGATAAAATGCCTTTACCAACGGGGGTTTGTAATGTGCCTCCTGTATCTTCTACTAACATGCCACGCGCCAAGCCCTGAGTTGGTGTCAGTGCAATACCACGGACTCGCTGTTCATCGAGTTGTGAAAAGACTTCAATTGAAATTTGCTTGTTTTCCCCACTATGTAACAAGGAACGGATTGGGGGTAAGTGTTTCTTAAACAAAATATCGATAACACTACCGCGAACAGAAATGACGGTGCCTGTATTTTTGGATGTGGCTGAGTGTTTTGTATCCATAGCTTGTCGAGATTCCATGAGGTACTGGAAATTACTGATCTTACTTTACTTTTCATAAGAATATAACTATTTAAGTCGTTAAAGAAATAAGCGTACCCGCTGTACCTTCAATAATATGCAAGGCATCTTTTAAAATACCGATACCCGCTTGGCCACTCACTGCATTCACAAAATCGCAGACAGCATCTACCATGTCAATGCCTTGGCACGAAACAGCCCTGCCCTTGCCAAGGGAGGGAATTGCCACGAGTCCCTTTAATATCTCTTATTTATACAATTAAAGTGCATATGTCCTATACTAGAAATTCCAAGTAAATATCTGAACATTGGATGGTAAATAATCTTAAAAGTAAAACTCAGTTATGGAATGAGTTGTTCAAAAAAAATCCAGGTTAAATATTTAGATTCATAAACTACTTTTTAGTAACAGCGCTGGATATAACTAAAAATACATGAGCATTCGTAAGCAACGACAAATAAAAATAAAATCTCAATTATTAGATGCCAGAATGATACATCTACTCCTAATAAGCTTGTTTATGCTTGCAGGAAAGGTAACTGCTGCCGACTCAATACCTAACATAGAACTATCATCGGCACCTTCAATACATATTGGAACATCACTCTCTTATTTTATCGACTACGAAGATAAATGGACTGTAAATACCCTAAAAGCTCAACTCGACACCCCTGACTGGCAACGCAGTGCTGCCGAATCGCCTAACCTTGGATTACAAGCATTACCCGCATGGTTTGCTGTGCGTTTAAACACAACTAAGGATCTGTCTCGTATACTTGAAATATCCTATCCTTCACTTAACTCAGTGGATATCTATTTATTTAGTGAAGCAAGCCTTGTTAACGTCGTTCATACTGGCAATGGCTTGCCTTTTGATGAACGTCCAATCGCACATCGAAACTTTCTCACACCCTTAGAATTTGCAGCAAATACCCCCTATCTTCTGCTCATTCGGGTACAAACGGGTGGCGCCCTGCAGCTACCGGTTTCACTTTGGGAAGCGAGTGCTTTTCATATTGCTGATCAGAATCATTTTGCGGTAATTATGCTGTTTACCGGCATCATGTTTGCCATGGCGATGTATAACTTGCTGCTGTATTCCGGAGTGCGCGAAACTTCTTACCTCTTGTATGTTCTAACTGTTGTCGCCATCGCCTGGACCCAATTAGGTTTAAGAGGGGTTATCTTTCAGTATGTCTGGCCACAACACCCGGAATTTAACGAAATCGGTCTGACAACGGCGATTGCCTCGAATATTATCTTTGTGGCGTTCTTCTCCGACAGTTTTTTAAAGATCAGAAATACCAGCCTTAATACCTCTCGCTTGATTCGCGGTTTTGGTTTTATCGGTATCGCATTACTCATATTCTCACTGTTTGTTCCGTATGCAATGAGTATTCGCCCGCTTATAGCGCTCTCCTTTATATTTTCACTTATCGTATTTTTTACGGGGGTTTATCTATGGTACAGAGGAGAGGTTTTAGCAAAGTTCTATGTCATTGCCTGGGGAATGTTTCTAGCTGGTACAAGCACTTACACTCTGAATAAGGCTGGCATACTACCCTACACTGCGTTATCTGAGCACGCCATGATTATTGGCGCATCCTTTCAGGTATTATTTCTATCGTTCGCACTAGCTTACCGAATCAATCTTGAAAGGCGAACACGTATTGAAGCCCAGGAAGAAGCGCTGCATATTCAAACAAGCTCACTACAAACACAACAACTTGCCAACGAACAGCTGGAATTCAGGGTTCAGGAGCGTACAGAAGAGCTTGAAGCCGCTTATCGTGAACTCAAACGACTCAGCCAAATAGATGGCCTTACAAAAGTTAAAAACCGACAGTGTTTTGACCAGGCCCTAGAAGCAGAATGGCGTCGTAACTGTCGTGATGTTAGTAACCTCAGTCTTTTAATGATTGATGTAGATTTCTTTAAACGAATTAATGACACTTGGGGGCACCCTTGTGGTGATGCCTGCCTGCAACATATTGCCAATATCTGTAAGCATGCGGTTCAACGATCGGGTGATACGGTTGCCAGATATGGCGGAGAAGAGTTTGTACTATTACTACCCTCAACCGATCTGATCGGTGCTTCGGTCGTCGCTGAAGGCATCCGTAAAGATATTGAATTAACGCCCTTCTCATGGAAAAACGAATTAATTAAATTAACGGTGTCACTTGGCCTTGCTAGCTCAACACCTAATCGCAGTGGTAGTTATGAACAGTTAATCCAATTTGCCGATGAAGCACTTTATGCAGCGAAGGCTGCGGGCAGGAATAGAGTCATGGTTCATCGGGTTGATGAAAGTGGCAATTCAAGCCTTCAAGCACCGCCATCACCTCTTAGGTAATACCTAACCCATCTTTCGATTTAGTAGAAAGATGGGTTGAGTCAATTGAGTGCGCGTTATGCCCAGGAGGATATGAGCTCAGTCTTGATTTTTATTGTTCGTTTTATTTTGAACAGCAGGCTTTTTAATTTCTTCTAAACCAGTAATTTTTCTGGAAGCTTCCGTTTGTTGAGCGTTTGTATTATCCGTATTGTGTTTAATCGGGTTTGTTGTACCAATATTTGCTGTACCAATAGGTGAAACAATAGGTGAAACAATAGCATTCAGTTTTGACTCTAACTCCGAATAACTGTTTTCAAGGACATTAATTCTATTTTTATAGCTTCCGATCTCCTTGGATTTTTCAGTTAATTGGGTACTTAAACTAGAATTATCTTTTTTCAACTTCTCTATTTGCTTATCTTTTGAATTAGCTAAATCATTCAGTTTGTCCATTTCATCACGCATTTCTTGTTGGCGGTTTGCTAAGGCCTGATAAGCGGTCGTTCTAGACTTGATTTGTTGGTTTAATTGAGCAACAGCGTCTGTTTTGTCTTTGGTCGCTTGCTTAATAAACTGTTCATGCTGATTACGTAATTGAGCAATAGTTTCAAGCGAATCTTCTAATTTCCCGCTTAGATCTTCTCGCTCATTTTTTAATTCAGCGACTAACTGATTCAAATTATCAACCATCTGGCTGGTAATATTCAGTTTGCTGGTTGAGTCATCATTTAGAACACTTAGCTTTTCACGCGCATTAATTAAATCTGCCAATTCAGTTTCAAGTTTTGAATTTGTCGATGTTAAGGCTGAAATTTCAGACTGTAAGCTTTGATTTTTTTCATCTAGTGAATGGTTTTTTTCTGTTTCTATCGCCAAGCCAAGTGTCGATGTTTGTTCTAGCTGATAAAAATAAAAAGCAAATAATGCTGCCAGAATTGAAAGAACTAAAAGCGTCGGCCAAACAATGGTTAATAATAAATTGCGACGTTTTAAATCGCTAATCCACTCTTGTGCATAATCTAAATTGAGCTGGCTGTTATCAGAAGCTTGCATTCAATATTCCTTGAGTATTCCGGGCACTTTTTAGGAGGGTATTAGGGCCTGTTGATGTTTCATATTCACAATATGAAACATCAACAGGCCCTAATAAATTCTATTATTATTTTTTGGCGATTTAAAGAGGATATAAGATACACTAATGAAAAGCATTGATCGACAGGTATTCTCTGATATTTATATCAATTACAAATCTGTTTTCCCGTTAAAAAATTCACACTGACTACTTGAAAGAATTTATATTATGAATGATTTATATATGAGACTTGCGCATTCAAGGCTAGGACAAAATATCTTTCACGCCTTGAATTTGCCTCAACCCATTGAGCTGCTCAGAAACCCCAATGAATCAATGTCCATTCCAAATGGCCCGTATTTAATTGCTGCAAGCCCTCAAAGCTTTGCTTTAAACAATACGCTGAATATTCTTTCTAAGCCTAATGTAGAGGTAAATTATTTAGAGCAAAGTAAAACTGAATTTCAAGCTTTACCTAATATTTTTAATGACAGCATAAACATAAAGCGCGTGACAGACATCAAAAACCATCATTATGAAGGTTTGATTTTTGATGCCACAGGAATTAGTAGCTTTGAAGAGCTCGCGGCTATTTATGAGTTTTTCCATCTGGCAATTCCAAGCGTTAATCAAAATGGTAAAATTGTCATACTTGCGCAAAAGATCGGACAGATTAAAGATTCTGAAACAGTTTCTATTCAGTCTTCATTAATAGGTTTTTGTAAGTCTATAGCCAAAGAATTAGGCAAAAAGGGCATCAACTGCAACCTTATCTATTTACAAAAAGGGGCGCAAAAATATTTAGAAACAAGTTTGGCGTTTTTCTTATCACCCAAGTCAGCCTACATAACGGGCCAATTTGTTTCTTTACGAAATCATACCTTGAAGCAATTCCCTACTTCACTATCCAAACCATTGGCAGGTAAAACGGCTTTAGTTACAGGCGCCGCTCAAGGTATTGGTAGAGAAACGGCTATGATACTTGCTAGAGATGGTGCGACGGTTATTTGTTTGGACATACCTCAGAATCAAAAAATGCTGGATACATTGGCCAATGATATTCATGGTCATGCATTAGCTGTTGACTTATTGAATGAAAATGCAATAACTGAAGTAACACAAAAATTAGCCTCCCAAGTCGGTGTCATTGATATTGTGGTTCACAATGCCGGCATAACCCGAGATAAAACCTTGGCAAAAATGCCACGCCATTTATGGGATCAAGTATTAAGCCTTAACTTTGAACGTGTAATCAAACTGAACCAAGCCTTTATAGAGAAAAATATTTTTAATGATCATGCCCGAATTATTTGTATTTCCTCGATATCGGGTATTGCTGGTAATTTTGGGCAAGCCAATTATGCATGTTCAAAAGCTGGTATAGCGGCATATGTTGAAGCATTTGCAGATTCAACAGCCCTCAAAAAAAATATTGGTTTAACGATCAATGGCATTGCACCCGGATTTATTGAAACTCAAATGACCAAAAACATGCCTTTTTTAAGCCGTGAACTAGGAAGAAGAATGAATGCTTTATCTCAGGGTGGCTTAGCGCTTGATATTGCTGAGACAGTCAGCTTTTTTGCTAACCCGGGTTCACATTGTTTGAACGGTAATGTTTTACGTGTCTGTGGTTTAAGCTTATTAGGCAGATAAGCAATTTTTTATTGGATAAGGGCTGGCTATTGCGCTGTGTCCTTATTTATTTCAATCACCTTGAGTGGATCAATTCGAACATCAAACCAATTCATTCTCCAATCTAAATGCGGGCCTGTTGCCCTGCCACCCTTACCTACTTTTGCGATAAGATCACCTTGTTTAATTTCTTGACCTTCTTTAACCAAAATTTCGCTTAAATGAAGAAAGCTGGAAGAAACACCATAGCCATGATCTAGGATTAGCGTGCCCCCAGAATAAAACATATCTGGATGCACTAACGTTACTATACCCGATGCCGGCGCATAAACAGCGGCTCCAACTTGGCCTGCATAATCAACACCATAATGCGGCCGTTTAGGTACGCCGTTATAAACACGCTGACTACCATAAACGCCGGTAATGGTGCTTTGCATAGGCGCGATGAAACTTTCTAAAAAATAGGTATGATCAGAAACCGCTTCCCTAGCTCTCTTTACTAAAATATTTTCACTTTTTATGCGTTTAAGATTTTCTTTATTCGGAGAAACTGTTTTATGAGGAACGCCATTGACCTCTTGGAGTTTATATTCACGCTTCGTTAATACTAAAATATCAACAAACTCTTCACCCGATTCGGTCATTAAGTATAGCGATTGCCTTAATTCATCATCTCTACCAAAACCAATCAAGAAATCTCCGGCACTTGTAGTTTTTATAACTTTGTCATTAATTAAAAGCTTAGTACCCACAGGTAGTTGTCCAACAATGGCGCTACCTTGCGTTAATTCACCTTTGATCTTTAATAGGCTAGTTAAATCTTTTGCTTGTCTTTCAGCAAAACAAAAAACTGAAAAAAAGGACAATAAAAAAACACAAAGGAATTTAAGCGTGTTTTTACTCATGATGATGTTCTTCATTTTTAGCACGTAACTCCGTCAGTTTCTTTTGAATTTTGTCAAAAATTGTATGGCTACCACCGAGAACATTGCCAGACTTAATGTTAAGTCCTGAGTCTATTCCTGTTAATAATTCCAAGGCTTGGCTGACATGCTCTACTGGATATATATGGAATTTACCTTTTGATACGGCATTTAAAACACGCTGATTAAGCATTAAATTTACGACATTACTTTTCGGAAGCAATACGCCTTGCCTGCTATCTAAGCCAATTAACTCACAGGCATCAAAAAAGCCTTCAATTTTTTCGTTCACACCGCCAACTGGTTGGACTTCACCAAACTGATTTACAGAACCTGTTACAGCAAAATTTTGGAATATAGGGACTTCTGCCAATGATGATATAAGCGCACAGAATTCAGCTAAAGACGCGCTATCTCCATCAACTTCGCCATAGGATTGCTCAAAGGCGATACTGGCTGAAAGTGGCATCATTTGCTCTTTCGCAAACAAAGATGATAAATATGAAGATAAAATTAAAACACCTTTAGTATGGATGTTGCCACCTAATTTTGAATGATGCTCAATATCGACAATATCACCGTCACCAAAATAACAATTTGCGGTGACTCGGTTAGGCATGCCGAATTCTGAACCCGCAGAATAATACACAGATAGAGCATTGATTTGCCCAACCACCTTACCGGTGACAGTGAGCAAGGTTGTGCCATCACGAATGGTATCAAATACTTGATCCTTTAAACGGCCATTTCTATGATCCTGACTCTCAAGCGCTCTTTCAACATGAGATTGTCGTATCATCGTAGAAGATTGTTCTCTAGCCCAGAAGTTAGACTCGCGTAATAAATTTGAAATTTCAGAGGCCTGTAATGACAGCTTTTTTTGGTGCTCTGCCTGTCGAGAACTATATTCGATAATCCGTGAAACTGCTTTTTTATCGCAATGTAAAAAACCTTTTTCATGAGACAAGCTAGCTATAAATTTGGCATATTGAATTTGTGATTTAATTGTTCTTGGCATTTCATTTTCGAAATCAGCCGTTACCTTAAAAAGCTCTTCAAATTCGGGGTCATAATTTTGCAGGAGCATATAGGTTTCACGATCACCAAATAGAATAATTTTGACATCTAAAGGAATCGCTTCCGGTTCGAGTGAAATGGTTCCGGATAAGGTAACTTCTCGCTCTAGCGAATTGATCTGTAATTCTTTTGAACGCAAGGCGCGTTTTATGCCATCCCAGACAAAAGGTTGCTCTAAGACTTTAACCGCATCAATGAGTAAATAACCACCATTTGCTCTATGCAAACCGCCACTTCGAATCAATGAATAATCCGTGAATACGGTACCTTTATAGGTAACATGCTCAACGTAGCCGAAAAGTGTGTGATAGTTTGGATTATCTTCGACAACGATAGGTGCTATATCTTTAGCATGATGAACTAATACGTTGACTTGATAACGCCTTGGAAGTTTCTTTTCTAAGGTTGCATTAGACAAAGCGCCCTGTTCGTCATTATCTTCAAGAAAGCTATCAATATTCGTCACAATGTCTTTTTGAAGATCGCTGAGATACTGAATGACGGATTCGTGTTCATAATATTTTTGTGCAAGTGTTTCAATAAGGTGCTGAGTCACACCTAACACGACTTCTTCATTCAATGCTTGCTGTTTATCCAGAAATTCTTGTTCCCAAGAAGCGATTTTACGAATAACACTTCGAAGTTTTAATTCAAGTTTATTAATAGCTTCTTCAAATTCACCTTTTTCAGCTTCTGAAAGCGCTTCAAAGCTTTCAACTGTATGAACTTCTTCTCCATTCATCGCCGTTAAACGATAACCACCGGGCGTACTCAGCGATAATTTTATCTTTTTACGAGCAGCTTGTTTCGCTACTTTTGCTAATGCTAAATCTTGCTTATCAGCATATTCATTTTTAAGGGATTCAGATCGCTCATAGTATTGATCATTTTCAAATGTTTGGGGGATCCCCTTTACCAAACGAAGCATGAGCTTTTCAATATCAGTCTTTAAGCTTGGGCCCATACCGACAGGCAACTTAAGTACTTTAGGAGAGCGTGGTAATTCAAAATCGGCAACATAGCACCAATCATATAAGTTAGGTGTCTGATTACGATGCTGATCTAGATAACGCAGTATCATGGTACGTTTACCAAGGCCGTTTCTACCTACAGCATAAACGTTATAACCAGACTCTGGCATAGCCATAGCGAATCGGACGGCTTCTTGCGCTCTACTCTGACCAACAAACTCATTGATGGGTTCGAGAGATTTTGTGCTTGTAAAGTTTAGATCTTTACCTTCACAAAAAGCATAAAGCTCTTTTACTGAAAGGGCTTTGATTGCTTGTTGTTTTAAAGACTTGGTTTTCGCTGTGCTTGTTTTTACAGACTGTGCGTTATCAGATTGTGACTTCACGGAGCATCCTAAATGATGTAAAAGATCTTAATGATCTTAGCAAATAAGACAGACTTAACAACAGCTTGATTAAACTTATTAAAGAAGCTGCGATCAAATCTTGATTTCAATAGTATGAAACGTTTACTATCACACATGTTTTTACACTTCAACTTCCATCCATTCACACGGCATCACGATAACAACAATATTTATGCATAAGGTTAAACTTTTTAATTGGGCTGAGCGACGTATTAAACGTCGACATAAAGCACCGGATCTACGGATTACTATTCAATCCAGAGGCATTAAGAAATGGTTTAGTTCATCTCTTGATGTACGTTGTTTAGATATTAATCGCTATGGTATGGCTATCTCATCCAGGAAACCTTTACGCCCAAAAGAAAAAGTATTAATTACCTTCAAGGGAAAGTATATCTCGCAATCTAATGTTGTGGGTGTGATCACTGAGTGCGTTGAAGTAAAGCATTTCTATAGAATAAGTGTGGTATTTAGTTACGCAATGGACAGCAAGGACTATTGCCGTAAAACTGATAATGCCTTGTCACGTATCGAAAGTATTTATAATAATCATTGCTCTCAAATAAATTCATAATTCCATTTACTCGAATCATTCTCTTCAAAATCATTCTCTTCAAAATCTTACTCTCTAACTTATGTTTTTAAGTTTCATCATATATCATGTTCATTCTTTTTAATGGATTAGAGCTTGAGGTAGGAATGAAAGGCATGAAAGATACGATTGATTTATTGGCATCTGTAGGTGCTTCGAGCATACGCTCCTGGAGAGGCACTTCTGCGAGCAAGACGGTCACCCACCCCCCAAAAAACCTTATCTTATTTGATCAAGAAGCTTGCCCTGATTGTCGTTTTGTTCGCGAAGCTTTAACTGAGCTAAACCTGAATGCCATGATTGCCCCCTGCCCTGAAGGTGGTGAAAGTATTAAAAAGTTAAAGCAAGAGTCTGGCTCTGCTGAATTACCTAGATTATTTGATCCGAATACTGACGAAAATATTCTTGGTAGAGACAATATCATTCGATATTTATATAAAGAATATAGAGGCAGTATCATGCCATCTCGCTTGGAAAATAAACTGCTAAATAACCTGGCATCAAAACTTTCCAGCACAGTCCGCTTGAATGCGGGTAAACATTACATCCCGGCGAAAGCAGCTAAGCAGCCATTAACTTTATATAGTTTTGAATCCAGCCCCTATTCTAGAATTGTGCGAGAGCGACTTTGCGAATTAGAACTGCCTTACTTATTAATAAATTTAGGCAAACAGCAATGGTCTGATATGGGGCCCGCTAAATTAAGATTTACACTAAAACCCTATAGACCCATTGAAAATACCAAAAGAGCAGCCTTTTTCAAGAAACATGGCAATGTTCAAGTACCTTTTTTGATTGATCCGAATACCGGAGAGGAGCTTTTTGAGTCCCTTGATATTGTTAAGTACCTGGATAAGACTTACAAAAAATAAAACTATTTTTTACGCTTTAATGAAGACCCAAAAAAACCGGATTAAATAATCCGGTTTTTTTGGTTAAAAAGTTTAGGCCTGGCTTTGTAAGTACTCGTCGTACGTACCATTAAAGTCAACCACACCGTTTGGCGTTAATTCAATAATACGTGTTGCCAATGAAGACACGAACTCTCTGTCGTGACTCACGAACAAGAGTGTGCCTTCATAGTTTTCAAGCGCCAAGTTAAGAGACTCGATTGATTCCATATCCAAATGGTTAGTGGGCTCATCCATGATAAGAACGTTAGGTTTTTGCAGCATCATTTTGCCGAAAAGCATACGACCTTGCTCGCCACCAGAGATAACTTTTACGGACTTAGTGATATCATGTTGAGAAAATAATAAGCGACCCAGAATACCGCGAATGGCTTGTTCATCATCACCTTCCTGCCCCCACTGCTTCATCCAGTCTAATAAAAGCATATCTTCTGTGAAATCATGCGCGTGATCCTGTGCATAATAGCCAATGGCAGCATTTTCAGACCACTTGATTTTTCCACTGGTCGCTCCAATATTCTTGGTTAAGCACTGTAGCAAGGTGGTTTTACCGATACCATTTGGACCAATAATGGCGATGCGCTCACCGACTTCGACCATCAGGTTTAAATCTTTAAATAACACTTCATCATAGCTTTTACTCAAGCCTTCGACTTCAAGCGCTAAACGATGCAGTTTTTTCTCTTGATCAAAACGAATATAGGGGCTTTGTCGACTTGAAGGTTTTACTTCATCCAGTTGAATTTTATCAATTTGTTTTGCGCGTGAAGTCGCTTGTTTGGATTTGGAGGCATTTGCAGAGAATCGGCTAACAAATGATTTTAACTCGGCAATTTGTGCTTTCTTCTTGGCGTTATCAGATAATAGGCGCTCACGAGCTTGCGTAGATGCCGTCATATATTGATCATAATTACCTGAAAATAAGCGTAGCTCTCCGTAATCCAAATCCGCCATGTGTGTGCACACACTATTCAAGAAATGTCGATCGTGAGAAATGATGATCATGGTACAGTTACGTTCGTTTAATACACCTTCCAGCCATCTAATGGTGTTGATATCCAAGTTGTTCGTTGGCTCATCAAGTAACATAATATCTGGTTCGGAAAATAACACCTGAGCCAGTAGAATGCGTAATTTAAAACCGGGGGCTATTTCACTCATTGGGCCGAAGTGCTGCTCAACGGGTATACCCACTCCGATCAATAATTCACCTGCACGTGACTCTGCTGTGTAACCATCCATCTCGGCAAATTCAGCTTCTAGTTCCCCGGCTCTAATGCCATCTTCTTCTGTCATTTCCGGGTTTGCATAAATAGCATCGCGTTCCGACTTGATCGCCCAAAGCTCGGTATGCCCCATAATAACGGTGTCGACCACAGAAAATTTTTCATAGGCAAATTGATCCTGTTTTAACTTACCTAAGCGTTCATGTGGATCTTTAGAGACATTTCCAGAACTAGGTTCCAGGTCACCACCTAAAATCTTCATAAAGGTAGATTTACCACAACCATTAGCGCCGATAAGACCGTAACGATTTCCATCACCAAACTTAACGGAGACATTTTCAAATAGCGGTTTAGCGCCAAATTGCATTGTAATATTTGCAGTTGTTAACAAGAGAATATCCTAACTAGACAGAGGGGTTTAAAATGGCCGCGTATTATGCCATAAATGGCCATTAATAAAAATGACAAGTTTAATTTTGGAGCCCCTTAGACGAAACTCTGAGGCTAAAATTTTCGTATTTACGTCATTTGCGGATAAATCATGTGTAAAGGGAAAAAGCCTATAAAAAGGTGCAAAAGCCTATAAGCAACGGTATTATGCATAGCAAATTTTCCAGGCTAATTTCTGCGACATGAGTAACGATAAACTTCTTCAAAAATCCATACAAAGTAACTTACCCACAAAAGCTCAAGACCATCGTTTTTTTGGCAATATTCCAAAAGGTTCTTCTGCATATCTCATCAAGCAGATACTTGAATCTTTAAATCAATTTTGCATTTGTATTACCAAAGATTCTCAGCAGGCATATGAAATAGAGCAAAGTCTACGTTTTTATACTAAAAACAATAAAGACATATTGGTCTTTCCAGACTGGGAAACACTTCCTTATGATACTTTTTCACCGCATGAAGATATAATTTCTCAACGACTCAAAACCTTAAGCAGTTTACCCCATCTAAAAAAAGGTATTTTAATACTTCCTTTAAATACGCTTTTACAGCGTATTGCGCCTAAACAGTTTTTACAAAGCCATTCACTGACACTTTCTCTTGGACAAACCTTCGATATCATCAGCTACAGAAAACAGTTTGAATCGGTCGGCTATCGTTGTGTTGATACAGTATATGAACATGGAGAATTTACGGTAAGAGGCGCGATTTTTGATGTATTCCCTATGGGATCGGACATGCCCGTGCGCATTGAATTATTTGATGACGAAATAGATAGCCTAAGAAGTTTTGATCCAGAAAATCAGCGATCCAAAGACAAATTAACAAGTCTAGAAATTCTACCTGCTAATGAATTTCCTTGGGATAGTGCAAGTAGAATGAAATTTCGTAATGCATGGTTAGAAAAATTTCCGAATGCTGCCGTCAATTCACCGTTAATTCGCAACATCAAAGAAGCCATTAAACCCCACGGCATTGAGTATTATGCGCCTTTGTTTTTTGATGAGACTGCAACTTTATTTGATTATCTTCCTGACAATGCGCTTGTTATCACACCAACGGAACTAAGTGATTCACTTACAACTACCTGGAAAGACATTCAGTTTAGATACGAAGAAAGACGACACGACATTCAACGCCCTATCCTGGCGCCTAATGAGTTATTTTTAGCAATAGATGAGTTTTACGGCTTACTAAAAGCGCATCCTCGTATTAGCCTGAGTGATCAAAAGCAGGAAGAGTCGGCTGGCAGGCTTAATCTTCAATTTGATTATTTAAGCGATGTAGCTGTTGATGATTCCGCAAGTGATCCAACAAGTAAATTGAAAACGGCAATAGATGCGTTTAGCGGAACAACACTCATTGTCGCTGAGTCAAATGGCCGACAAGAAGTTATTAATGAGTTGTTTACAAAATACAGTTTAGAAATAGAAAGGATTTCTAATTGGGATGCGTTTACTGATAAACAACACAGTGAATTATGTAAACCACTACTTACAGTCGGCAAAATTAATCATGGTTTTATCGATAATTTAACACAGCTCCAAATAATTTCTGAAACGGAGCTTTTTGGGCAACGTGTTGTTCAAAAAAGACGACGCAAGAAAAATAACGATATTGCCGAAAATGTCGTAAAGAATTTAACGGAACTTTCTATCGGCGCACCGGTAGTTCACCTTGACCATGGCGTTGGCCGTTATCGTGGCCTGGAAACAATTAAGGTCGCTAACCAGGTAGATGAATTCTTAATGCTTGAATATGCCAATGAAGCAAAGCTGTATGTTCCCGTCTCTTCCTTACATTTAATTTCCCGATATAGCGGTACCGATGAAGCTCTTGCGCCACTGCATCGCTTAGGTACAGAAAAATGGAGTGTGGCTAAACAAAAAGCCATGGAGAAGATTCGTGATACCGCCGCAGAATTATTGGAAGTCTATGCCAAGCGTGAAGCAAGAAAAGGCTTTAAGCATGATAATCCAGGCGAAGCTTATCGTGCCTTTTGTGCCCAATTTCCTTTTGAGGAAACGCTCGATCAACACAATGCAATCGAAGCGGTAAAGCATGATTTGTTGCGTACTCAACCAATGGATCGCTTAATCTGTGGTGATGTTGGTTTTGGTAAAACCGAAGTGGCTATGCGCGCTGCATTTATTGCGACTTATTCTGGTAAGCAAGTCGCTATTCTGGTACCAACAACTTTACTTGCTCAGCAACATTATGAATCTTTTCAGGATAGATTTGCTGGAACGGCGGTAAAAGTGGAAGTTTTATCCCGCTTCAATTCAGCAAAAGAACAGACCGAAGCTTTGAAAAACATTGCTGAAGGTAAAGCCGATATTATTATCGGCACTCATAAACTTATTCAGGGTGATGTTAAGTTTAAAGATTTAGGCTTACTGATTATTGATGAAGAACATCGCTTTGGTGTTCAGCAGAAAGAGAAAATCAAAGCCTTACGTGCAGATATTGATATTTTGAACCTGACGGCGACACCCATTCCAAGAACCTTAAATATGGCAATGGGTGGCATTCGTGATTTATCTATTATTGCAACACCACCGGCAAAACGTTTATCGGTAAAGACCTTTGTACGAGAAAGAGAAGATGCCTTAATTAAAGAGTCCTTGCTGCGTGAACTCTTGAGAGGCGGCCAGGTTTATTATTTATTTAATGACGTTAAAAATATTCAGAAAGAAGCAGATTTTCTTCAGAAATTAGTGCCGGAAGCACGCGTTACTGTTGCCCATGGACAAATGAGAGAGCGCGAACTTGAATCAGCCATGTCCGACTTTTATCACCAAAGATATAACGTATTAGTGTGTTCGACCATTATTGAAACGGGTATCGACATACCCAATGCCAATACCATTATGATCGACCGGGCCGACAAGTTTGGTCTTGCACAGTTACACCAATTACGCGGCAGAGTTGGTCGCTCGCACCATCAAGCTTATGCTTATCTCATGACACCGCCATCAAAGAAATTAACGGGCGATTCAGAAAAAAGACTCGAAGCTATAGTGGCATCTCAGGATTTAGGTGCCGGCTTCTTGTTAGCCACGCATGACCTAGAGATTCGCGGCGCTGGTGAACTTTTAGGTGAAGAACAAAGCGGTCAAATTCAAAGTATTGGCTTCACCCTTTATATGGAACTTCTTGAACAAGCAGTTCAATCTTTAAAAGAAGGCAAAGAGTTAGATCTAAATAGTAGTTTTCATGGCGCTGAAATTAATTTAAGAATTCCCGCACTTATTCCAGACGATTATTTATCAGACGTTCATATGCGCTTAGTCTTATATAAACGTATTGCCAATGCTAAAAAATCATCTGAGTTAAAAGACATACAAGTTGAAATGATAGATCGTTTTGGCATGCTACCTGATGCAGTGAAAAATTTATTTAAGCAAACCGAGCTAAAACAGCACGCTGAAAAAATAGGCATTGTGAAAATTGATGCCGGGGAAACATCTGGAAAGATTGAGTTTAGCAAATCTACAAAAGTTGACCCTTTCGTCATAGTTCAACTTGTCCAACAGAATCCGCTTAAGTACAAACTTGAAGGCGCAACAAAACTTAAATTTGAACTTGAGAGCAAAACGATTGATCAAAAACTGGCAGAGATAGAAAGCTTACTCAACTTACTAGTGCCAAAAAATAAATAGAAACAAAAAAGGCGGTGCTTGTTTATCCATAAACAAGCACCGCCAGCAGCAACTATTAATTTAATACCGATCTAATCCGTATTAACAATAACTATTTAAAACAGAAGAATTATCAGCTTAGATACAAATATTAAACCTCAAGTTCTAGTTCAGGTGAAGCATCTTGATTTTTAGCTGGAAGCTTAGGCATGTATTTATCACGAATTAATTTTTCAATTTCTGCGGCTTTTTCTGGGTGTTCAGATAAGAAAGTTGCAGCGTTGGCTTTTCCTTGGCCAATCTTTTCACCGTTATAGCTATACCAAGCACCCGCTTTATCGACAATTCCGTCTTTTACGCCAAGCTCAATAATCTCGCCCATGTGATAAATACCCGTGCCATACAGAATCTGGAATTCTGCTTGTTTAAATGGAGGAGCCACTTTATTTTTAACCACTTTAACGCGGGTTTCGTTACCAATCACTTCATCACCCAACTTTACTGCTCCCGTCCTACGAATATCAAGACGTACAGAGGCATAAAATTTAAGGGCATTGCCACCGGTTGTGGTCTCAGGGTTACCAAACATAACACCGATTTTCATTCGAATTTGGTTAATAAAAATCAATAAGCAATTAGCATTTTTGATATTACCCGTAATCTTCCTAAGTGCCTGAGACATTAAACGTGCCTGCAAGCCCATGTGACTATCACCCATATCACCTTCAATTTCGGCCTTTGGTGTTAGCGCAGCAACGGAGTCAATAATCAATACGTCGACAGAACCTGAACGAACCAACATATCTGTAATTTCAAGTGCCTGCTCACCGGTATCAGGCTGAGAAACCAATAGTTCATCAACATTAACCCCAAGTTTCTCAGCATAAATAGGGTCTAAAGCATGCTCTGCATCTATAAATGCGCAGGTTTTACCTTGTTTCTGTGCTTCTGCGATAACCTGAAGTGTCAGCGTGGTTTTACCAGAACTTTCAGGTCCGTAAATTTCGACAATACGTCCATACGGAAGACCGCCAATACCAAGCGCGATATCTAAACCTAAAGAACCCGTTGAAACAGAAGGTATTGCTTCTCTTGGATGATCGCCCATCTTCATCACTGCGCCTTTACCGAATTGGCGTTCAATTTGTGAAAGTGCTGCGCTTAGTGCCTTTTTCTTGTTGTCATCCATTAGGAATCTCCAGGTTTGTTACTTAAAATGTACTGTATAGATAGTCAGTATTATGTGCAGAACATTCACATCTGTCCAATATTTTTTTATTTTTTTTCGAATAATTTTAAAAAAGAAAAATGGACATAGTGTCTATGGGATCTATGATTACGGTATTAAGCTCAATTAACGCCTAAATAAAAACTATAACAAGTTGGAACTATCCTCTCTATGCTCAACCCAATAGAATATTTTATTCGTTTTTTTTGGCCTAAAAATCCACCTTTAGATAAAGAACTGTCTACTCGTTACAGAGTCGTCTTGTATTTCAATTTTTTGGGTATCGTTGTTTTGCTTTATAGCATAATAAAGTGGGGCAAGCTTGACTTCCCACCACTTGTTATAACGGCTGTTGCCGGCGTATTTATACAGTTATTATCTTCTGCAATGGTTAGATTTAATGTCTCTCCTATTATAGCTGCCAACATAGCTCTTTTTGGAATGTACCCTCATGGAATGAATATGATTTTTTCCTTGGGTGGAATAGATTCTGCGCATATTTATTGGATGCCAGCACTGGTTTGTATCGCTTATTTATTGACGAATCGCTTATCTGGCATGTTCTGGTTCTTTCTTGCGTTTGGCTCAGTTTTCTTAATTATTTTTGCTGACCGTTCAGGCATAGAAATTAGTCCATATAATTATATCTTTACGCCAGATCAAAAAAGATTAGATACATATTCTGGTTTCTTATTGCCCATGATTATGATTTGGTTAGCACAAAATTATGCTTATAAAATCAGACAGGGATCATTAGACGAAGCAATTCTTGCGAAACAACACACTGAAAAACTAGCAGAATCGTCTAAAAGCTCGGCTGACCGTCTAAGTGAGATTTTGGATGAGGCTAAACATACCTGTTCTTTATTGGCTCGATCAACGTCTTCTTTAGTTGAGAATATTAAAGACATGAGCACAAACAGTTTTTCTATTAAAAATGGGGCAGGCTCTCAAGTTGAAGCTGCACAAGAAATTACTGAGACTGTAAGTAATACAAAAAATACGCTGTCTGAAACCTTCCAGATAGTTAATAATATGGAAATAGTCACGCGTCAGACAGTTAACAACGTGACAACGACTGCAGAATCCATGACAAAAACCACTCAAAGCATGGATAAGATTAAAGTTAGTTTCTCCAAAATTGAAGATGTTATTCAGGTTATTTCAGGCATTGTTAGTCAAACAAATCTATTAGCACTTAATGCGACTATTGAAGCGGCAAGAGCGGGTGATCGTGGTAGAGGTTTTGCGGTAGTTGCTGATGAAATTAGAACCTTGTCTATTCGCTGTGATGAGTCAGCTCAAGAAATTGCAGATGTAATCAAGAAGGGGTCAGTCGATATCGATGAGGGGGTTGACCTTGTCATGCGCTCTGCAAGTGTCTTAGAAAATACCGCCGACTCAGTGAATGCTGTCTCCCAGCAAATCCGTAACGTTTCCATGGTAATTAATAAACTAAATGAAAATATGAGTGGTGTTTCGAATGCAACTGAAAATGTCAATAAGATCAGTTTGGGTAATGCAGAGTCTGTCGAACATTTGTTAGAGTCGACACGCAACTTGAGTAAAATCACCCAGTTACTGAGTGAGGATTCAATCAAGCTACAAGAGGTTGTGAATAAATAACAAAAAAGAACTATTTATTGGCTTGCTAAAGAATATTAAAACTACATTCTTGTGTTAAATCTGACCTGACGGATATCATCAATAAATTGATATCAGTCAGATCAAGTCTGAGCTACTACAATTAATCAGTGTTACAATTAATCAGATTATGTATTTATCCCGTCACTTTCCTCACTAAAGCACGACTAATCATTTTTATCTTCATATTCAAAGGTAGTCGTTTAAGGTTGGTTCCGACAATACCTTTGGTGAATCGTGTCTTCTTTGAATAATCAATGTTTACATCGATAATCACTGGCTTACCTTTAGCTGCTTCCAACCAGGCTTTGTCTAGCGATGAAGTCACCTCGTTATTGTTGTCAATACGAATATACTCTGCCCCAGTCGCTAAAGCGATGCCTTCAAACCGACTAGTATGGAGTACTGTGCAAGTCTTGCGATTGTAGGGAACTTGCTGGGCTTGTGAAATTTGGGAAAGTTCTCCATCGTTAAAAATCACAAAGAGCGCACCCAGTTTATTTCTGGCTGCCGTAGTGATCTCCATGCATGTCATTAAGAATGCGCCATCGCCAATAATGCCCACGACATCTTTAGTCGGATGCATTAGTTTTGTTGAAATAGTCGCCGGAACAGCATAGCCCATGCAGTTGAAATCTGTCGGAGAAATCATGCTTCGAGGCGTATGAATTGGCATTAACTCCGCCGTTAAAAAGGTATGATTGCCATCATCAACCACCACAAAACCATCATCAGATAACTTCTTTCTAAGCGCATCAAAAAACACCACCGGATTAACCTGTTCACCACTATCATGCTTGCGCCATTCTTCACGATAATTAGCTTTGTCATCGCTTATCTGCTTTATGAGTCCACTTTTACGAACAGCAATTTTTTCTATTAACTCAGCATTATTTTCTAGTCGTTTTTCTAGTGCATTTAAAAGCTTGGGTACAATGATTTTAGCATCCCCTTCTATGGTGACTTGAGCAGGGTAATTGGCACTAAATACATTGGGATTAATATCAATATGAATCAGCTTTTCTGGAACAGTGACGCCGAAGCTTCCAGTACCTATTTCACCAAAGCGTGTCCCGATTGCAAGCATGGCATCGCATTTAGCGAAGGCCTTCGTTGCAGCAGGAACAGCTGCCGGGCCAAAACTCATACCGGTATGTAAAGGATGATTCGCCGGAAAAGCACTTAGTCCTTGTAACGTGGTTGCTGCCGGAGCGCCAATCAAGTCGGCAATTTTCATAGTTGCTTTTGACACATCAACCGCTCCCCAGCCTAAGAACAAGCCAGGTGAATTTGCCTCTAACAATAAAGTCACTGCACTTTCTATTTGATCCTGATCAGTGCCAGCCTTATCTGAAGAGGATGTTTGTTCTGCCTTGAACTGTTCATAGGTCTTTGGCTGTTCAACGCTTGCTGTATAGAGTTGAATATTGACTGGCACTTCGATAAATACCGGGCCAGGTTCGCCACTAATAGCTATCTCATAAGCTTTATAGAAAGTATCGAGAATTTCATTTTGATGGGCAATTTTGAACCTTGCTTTGGTAATTGGCTTTAATAAAGCATGCTGATCCATGTCGTGTAATTGGTATTTGAATTCTGAATCACTACGTACACCGCCAGAAATAACTAACATAGGAATACCATCTAAAAATGCCTCCCCTATGCCACTTGCTGCATGAGTGACACCTGCTGCCGGCACTATCAGTAAAGTACCAATTGAGTGACTCACTCGGCTAACGGCATCCGCCATAAATGCACCGCCACCTTCATGGGTGACCAACATGGGTTCTATTAATTCGGAATTATTTAACGCATCATAAATTTCAGTATTATGAACACCAGGGATACCAAAGGTATGACGAACACCAATTTGCTCTAGTGCGAAGCGTACTAAGTAAGCGCCTGTTTTTTTCATTGTTATTATCCCCTGTAAACTATAATGGCCAGTTAATTATTTAGATTTATTAATTGAATGAGCCGCTGCACGAGCCGTTAAAATACAGCCCGATAAGAATGTACCTTCTAAAGATTTGAAACCACTTGCGCCACCGCCCCCGAATCCTGCCGCTTCACCGATAGCATAAAGCCCCTTCATCACATTACCTTGTTTATCTAACACTTGGCTATCTAAGTTAGTTTGGATTCCCCCTAAACTTTTCCTGGAAATGAGTCGTAATTTTATGGCGATTAAGGGGCCAGATTTTTTGTCCAGAACGGCTTTAGGACTGCAGGTTCTAAACTTATCTGAACGCCAGGCACGCGCTTGTTGAATACGACGAAGTTGATCGTCATTCCATAAGGCCTTACCTCGATTAATCATCTGATCAAATAATTGAATTTCAGTATTTAAGGTGGCTACAGAAATTCTAGCATTAGCATTGAGTTCGTTCATTTTCTGAACTAACTCTGGCAAAGACTCTGCGACGATAAAATGATCACTTTCATCGGCTAAGCTTTTAATCAATTTATGGTTACCCAGTAACACTTCTTTTATAAAGCTAAATAACTTTCTATCGCGAATAGAAGGATTATGCTCTGAACCAGAAATCGCAAACTCTTTCGCCGCAATCCGCCAATTTAAAACCTGCCAGGTATATGGATCTGGCAATTGCGACACTTTTCGGCAAAGTTCATTGGTATCGAAACCTGTTACTAAGGGTTCGGGGCCAATTCGTTGGCCATCCGCATTTAGCCAAAGTGCTGATTTGCATGGAATAAGACTCAAGCCATGATTAGGAAAATGCGGTTTAGGATGCGGTATTCCTGCTGCATAATTCCACATTTTATCCAGATGGGTGACAGAGGCATTTTTTTCTTCCAAACAGTCATGAATGAGACCATCTGCATATTGATGAGAGCCATTAAGCATTTCACTCGGCGCTTCACCCCAAGGCTTGCACCAGTTAGCGCGTACTTTATCTAAATTACCCGATATTCCACCACAGGCTACAATGATATGACCAGCGTAAAAATATTCTTGTGTAGAAGACTTTTCATTTAGGGCTTTGCAAGCGATAACATTTCCCGCTTCGACTAAAAAATCATCTACTTTATGTTCGAAATAAAAAGTCAGATTATTTTTATTAGGATGAGTGTTAAGTAATTCTTCAAACAAAGTAACTAAGCGATGACCTGTCCCCCAAATAATATGATAACGGGGAAGACTATTACCATCGCCTTGCATGCCTCTTTCTACCCAATTGACTGCAGGGAAGAACTTTAAACCCAAGTCTGTTAGCCATTGATAAACTTTGTCGCATGAATGATTGACATAATAATCAGCCCATTGTTTCGGCCAATAGTCACCCTCATTAAATTGTGCAAAAGAATGCCAGTCTTTAAGTGCAATTTCAGGGCTATCATGAATCCCCATTTTTCGTTGCAGTGGCGTATCGACTAGGGCCATACCGCCGAAAGCTAATTTTGCTAAGCCACCCGTTTTATCTTTTTTATCTCTATCGACAATTGTAACGCTTAAACCATTATTCAAGCACTCATACGCTGCAACCAAGCCTGAAATACCAGCACCAACAATTAATACATCACTTTTATTTTTATCCATAAGTTCACCTATAGAGTGATTTGACTCATTAACTGAGACAGCTACTAAATCAATTTCATAAATCTTATAGTGAGTGTGGCAGATATCGACTAAAGTAAGGATAGTAAAATTAGCCTAATGCTGCTTTAAACATTCAATATCTGGGATAAATTCATGCAATCGATTCATGAGCTAATTAGTCGTTTGTACCGTTCAACTCAACATATTGATATAGGTCACTTTCGTGAATGGGCACTCTGTGAACTTCAATCTCATGTTTCTTTTGATGCGGCTATTTGGAGTACCGGTCACTTAAGTACCCGTACATTCCATACGCACACCACCCTCGGCTTGCCAAAAAGCTTTCCTGATTTATTGATAGAAAATATTGAAATAAATCCTATTACTAAGCGTTTATTTAATAAAGCAGGTGAAGCAGTGGATATGGCAGATGCCATTTCTGATGATGAGTTTTATCAATCTGAAATATTCAAGCGTGTATTTGAACCACACAAGATTCATCGCATACTTAGCTCTATTCATATATGCAGAAGAACCGGCATTTATACATTACTAACTTTGTATCGATTTGATAAAAAACAACTTTTTAATGATCTGGAAAAAAAGCGGCATCAAACCATTCTTTACCATTTGGTTGAAGCAGCATCACATGCTTGTTTATTAAGCTTGAAAAGTGAAAATGAGCCGAATACTTATCATGCTATTTGTGATGCTAAAGGCGTTTATCATGAAGCCGAAGCACAGTTTATTGATTTGATAGAAAACTTCAATGAAGACAAAAACCTGAGTCATTATCCCTTTGCGCTTCAGCAAAGACAAACAGTCATCGATGATGTCATCATTAAGTCTGAACCATTAGGCGATCTATATAGATTAAGTATCAGAGAGCGTTTACCTTTAGATAGTCTAACCTTAAGAGAACGGCAAGTGGTGGAAGGCGTTACACAGGGTTTAAGCTTTAAGATGATTGCTAAAAAATTAGAACTATCTCCCTCAACAGTTTCTAATCATTTATACCGAATATACCAAAAACTCAATATTAATAATCGTTCAGAACTTGCTGATATAATTCAAATTAACTAGCTTATTGATTTAAATCACTTCATTAATCAAAAATATAACTTAGACTAAAATTCGAAACAATAATAAATAGGAGGTTTTTATGGGCATTTATAACAATATTTTGGTCGCATTAGAATGTGGTCAGGATGCAAAAAAAGTACTCGAAAAAGCGTCACAACTTTATAAAAATGACCCTGAGATTAAACTACATTTAGTGCATGTGGTTTTAGATTTAATCATTGCAGATTGGGCTGGTAGCCCTGGACAGGTTCCACCCCCATTAGACCAAGAAGCGCTAGCACAATCTGCTGGCAATTATTTGAAACCTCATATAGAGGCTGCTGGCTTGGATCCGCAAGATCTTATTATTAGTTTTGGTTCACCCGCACAAGGTATTCTCAAACAAGCTGAAAATTTAGGCTGTGATCTAATTATATCTGGAAGCCATAGCCGACATGGTTTAGAAATCCTTCTCGGCTCAACGGCACATAAAATTCTTAATCTAGCTAAATGCGATGTCTTATTAGTGCGCTGCCCTAAAGCATGATTATTGCAAATTTGAGAAACTGAATTTCAAAAATTATCGTGACCGCCGGTCACACTTTATGTCATAGTAGTTACACCTAATAAAAACAAATAAGGGTGCGCTACTATGTCAAGCTTCAATATACAATCTATGCTTCCCGGTCGTCATCTAGCGACAGCAACAACAAAAACCTTTTCATTCCCTCTATTATCAAAACGTTCTCCGAGAGTGCTGAATCTAGAGACAAATGAAGCAGTTCTTTACGAAAAAGGCTTACCGGTCATCGGCTGTCTTCCAGAGTTTATTAAAAGCCCAATTAATTTTTTCACACGTCTGGCCCGTGATTATGATGATCTTATTGAGTTCAATTTTGCAGGTATGAATGTTGTGCTTATTTGTGATGGTGATTTAGCGCATCAGATACTAGTAAAGGAGATTCAAAATTTCAGAAAATCAGACCGTGACGCCTTAATTATGGGAAGAGTCCTAGGTCGTGGTTTAGTAACAAATAGCGACTTTGCACATCATAAAATTCAACGAAAGCTTGTTCAGCCAGGCTTTCATTTTAGACGCATTCAATCTTATGCTGAAACAATGAGCTCTTACACCAGTGAATTTGTAAAAGATTGGGATTCAGGTTTACGCGATGTCAGTGACGATATGTTTAAATTAACCATGTATATTGTCTGTAAAACACTGTTCAATGTTGATATGCATGAAATGGCTAAGGAGGCTGAAAGAATCGGTCATACCATGAAAGTCGTCCAGGATTGTATTGATCATCAATTCAATCAAATGGTGGATCTACCTAATTGGTTTCCCTCCCCGACCAATATAAAATTAAATAATGCACGTAAAGTTTTGAATGATACGATCAGCAAAATGATTGAGACTCGCCGATCGGAAACTACAGAAATACAAGATAAGGATGTTCCGCCTAAGCATTTAGATATAATGTCTATGCTACTTGATGCTAAATATGAAGATGGCTCAAGCATGAGCAATCAATTAGTGATGGATGAACTAATCACACTATTTGTCGCAGGCCATGAAACCACCTCGAATGCCTTGACTTGGACAATCTATTTACTTAGTCAGCATCCGGACATTCAAAAGAAACTTCAAGAAGAGCTGGATAATGTTTTAGATGGAAGAGATGCGCAATTTAGTGACTTGGAGAATCTAAGCTATACAGAAATGGTCATTAAAGAATCCATGCGTTTATTGCCGCCCGCTTGGACATTAAGCGCACGACAAGCTAATCAAGATATTCAAGTTAATCAGTATCTATTCCCTAAAGGTAAAGTTGTCTTTATTTCACCTTACGCAAATCACAGAAATCCAAAATACTTCAAGCTACCTGATCAATTTGATCCTGAACGTTTTTCTGCTGAAAATGAAAAAACCATACCCAAACATGCTTATATACCATTCGGCACAGGCCCAAGAGTATGCATAGGCCAATCTTTTGCCATGATGGAGGCAAAACTTATTTTGGCAACTGTACTGAATCGCTTTCAGGTGATTGCGGGTCAAAATCTAAAATTTGAACCGCAAGCGCAAATTACTCTTTCTAATAAAGAGGGTATGAAGCTATATTTACAACAACGTGAGAAATTCACTTAAATATTCTGAATTTAAAAATATACAGGCACCTTTATTATGTCGATGGCCATGGCAAAACACATTCTGAGTAAAGACAAAGAAACTTCAGAAAAGCTATTACAGGAACTCAAAAAAGGTGCCGATTTCTCGAAACTGGCGCAAAGGCACTCTCTTTGTCCGAGTAAAAAACGCGGTGGCGATTTAGGTGAGATTCGAAAAGGTGACCTTGTTAAATCGGTTGAACAAGTTATCTTTAAACAAGAATTGAAAAAAATTCACGGTCCAGTCAAGTCTAAATTTGGATATCATTTAATTCAGGTTTATTTTAGAGATTAGATCCGAATGGCGCTTACTTAAGCACTATCGGGTCGATACCCGATTTTACAATTTTGAATATGGGTCGCGACTTAGACTGACAACCCCATTAATACTTATTAGTGCCAGTTTAAGTCATTCCTGCGCAGGCAGGAATCCATTGTTTTAGATACTTTAATGTCCGCAAGTCGGTCTCTCAGAGCTTGCGTTCTATAGGTCTCGAATAGGTTTGAAAGCAGGCATTCATATACTTCTAAATTTGGAAATATCGTTAACTGCCATATGCATTTTTAAACTGACCGCATGCGTCCCCTTTTCCCTTTTTGTGGAAAGTACTTCAGCACGTCTTACCCAAGGGGTTTCGCAGAGTTCGCGATTATGGTTTTCTGCATGGCAACGCTAAAGTCTTGATTATGCAGGTCAGGAAGGCACTGAAATCAGTACCGCCCTCATTCGCTGTGCCTGAAAAAACTAAAACTTGCTGCCCGCAATGCGGCCACAGCATGAGTTTCTTCAGAGTAATTTATCATTCGCCCCAACGCTTGAGTCAGCCGACGAACTAAAGGACAAACGTTCAGGGAATACATTCACTTTAAAGACAGGAGGATAAACCAGAGTCAGGGAATAGCAGAATACAAACACACTTTTTAATATTAGTTAAACCTAGCCCGGCACCCGCTCGCCCGGACATTTTAGCCCGCCTTCAGATCGCTGCATCATGCCAGTCGTCAGCGAATATATTTCCTTATTAAGGTGGAACAACCACTGCCGCTTCGGGCTTCGTTAACAACTGGATGATGTCGCGGCTCGCTTTGCTCGCGCGACATATCCTTATTTATTATGTTTTTACAATACTTACAACTGCTGCACTTTTACTAGTATTTGTTAAGCGATTGCTAATAACTTTATGCTCTTCTTCGGTGAGGACGCCGTCATCATATAGAAAATTTAAATAACCTAAATATTGAGCTAGCTTTTGTGACTCTGTAAGACCACCTTGCAACTTAATTTTATTTGCTTCACTAGTTAATGTATTTAGAAATTCTTGGACTGATTCTTTATTGGGTGAATTTCTATTAAATGCTAGTACGCCACCGCTATGCAGTTTGAAATAAGACATTGAAAAAGATTTTTTATTAAAGACGATTAAACTGTATACAGCGAAAACAACAAAAATAAGTGCAAGAGTCCAAAATTCATTTGGTTTCTCAGGTGTTGCAAATAGATACAGATACATGAAAAAGCTTGCAGCTATTAAGCTTAAAATTAAACCTATAAGAGACTTAACATGTAAATCTTTTGACTCGATAACCTCAGGGAGAATATCTCTGTATTTAACGGAATTTTTGTTTGATTTAAGAATACCTTTCGTTGAAACAAGGACACTATTGTCTTCGAGAATATATTCTCTTTTAGTAAACCAATCTAAATTTTGCTTAAACGTAATTTTATTAGTCATTTCCTATTCCATAATTTGGGCATTTCTTAA
>TARA_R110001592_G_scaffold363204_1_pt1 | contig 37742 bp, 29 predicted proteins | sample TARA_R110001592 | Tara Oceans TARA_R110001592 (sample SAMEA4398387) | marine metagenome | biome: Polar Biome; feature: [SRF] surface water layer (ENVO:00010504); material: water (ENVO:00002006), including particulate matter (ENVO:01000060) such as... | depth 5 m | reverse complement strand
AACCCGAACTCTCATAACCCTGGATCAACTTTTGGGGGCATTCCAAACCTGTATTGATGCTGAATGTGACACAGAAACATTTGGAAGGTGCGACTGGCTTTGATCAAGATCACTGGCCGAACTTTGCAGACGACAGCTATCTTGCTGATCTCAACAAACGGTATGATGTGAAACAGAAAAGAGCGCACAAGAACGAAAAGCTTCGTTCCAAAACAGGTAAACTAGACCCTAAAACATCGGGAACGAATGTAAGAATCAGCCAGTTAAATGGTATGAACATTCAAAACTCTCAAGGAAAAAGTGTTGGTGAAATCAAAGATATTGTTGTCAATGTTACACACGGTAATGTCCAATATGCCGCTGTGACCTACGGAGGATTCCTTGGTGTTGGGAATAAAATGTTTGCCGTTCCATTTAAAGCGTTTGAGATAAAACAGAACCCAGAAGAACCTGAAGAACAGATTCTGGTTTTGAATGTGACTCAACAGCAGTTGGAAGGAGCCCAGGGATTCGATGAAGACCACTGGCCTGACTATGCAGACCCGGACTTCTCGAGAGAACTTCATAAACGCTATCGAATTGATGCTGATCTTAAAGATCGTGATTTAAAAGTGAATATCGACACCTGAGTCGGTTTTTGAATCCAGCTAAGCTCCAGTTAATGAAACGCTGTGAGGAGTGATTTACTGCTCATAGCGTTTTTTTGTATCTTTTTTAATCATTCTCTATACCATAATCAAAACAGCCGGTTGCTACGGTCAACAATACTGGAACGATAACCTGAGAGAATCATCTTCGATAAGGAGTATAACTGGAATATGAGAGCGCGACTCGAGAATCTATGGGATTCTTTCCGAACCAGCTTCTGGTTTGTCCCGACCATCATGTCCTTAATGGCTATTATGCTGGCAATGGGAACAAATCAGCTGGACAGCCTGCTCGCATCGTCTGATCGTCAACTCAGCTGGTTTTCAACGACCGCCCTTGCTGCCCGCTCTACCCTCTCTTCCGTAGCGGGAGCAACGATTGCACTGGCAGGTGTCGTATTTTCGATCACCATCGTGACTTTATCGATAGCCTCTTCCCAGTACGGTTCCCGACTGGTTCGCAATGTCATGGGTGCCAGTATCGCTGACCTGGTAATTGGCCAGTATATCGGAACCAGCCTGTATTGTATGCTGATTCTACAGAATGTACGCGAAGCACACGGAGACAGCCCTGCGTTTACTCCACAAGTGGGAACTGCTGTTGGACTCTGCCTGGGTCTGATCAGTATGGGAATGCTGATCTGGTTTATTCACCATGTGGCGACCGCCATTCAAGCCCCGACAATTATCCAGGAAGTCTCTCGTGATCTGAACGAGGCCATTAATCGATTGTTTCCTGAACGGATTGGCGAGGCGGCGGAGAAGGAAATAGACGAAGAAGCACTGGAAGATCAGAATTGTCAAACATTCGACGAAATTTTATCAGGGGTTGGAAAATATAACATCACTGTCCCCTCGAAACGGGAAGGCTATATCGAAGGCATTGATGGGGGAAGTCTGATCTCGCTGGGGCAGGAGTTGAATGGTGTGGTGGAACTGATGTGTAAACCCGGAGATTACATCACCCAGGATCAACTGCTGGCCCGGGTCTGGTGCCAGGATCAGACAGAAACAGAAGAGGATTCTGAAGAACAGATAGAAACGGTGAACAATACGGTTAATCGAGTCATCATCATCGGCCTGCGTCGTACCCCCCGCCAGGATGTCACCTATGCAGCCCGGGAACTGGTTGAAATCGCTTTACGGGCCCTCTCCCCGGGAATCAATGATCCCTTTACCGCAATGAGTTGTGTGGACCGGCTGGGAGGCGCACTGGGCAGACTTGTTGAACGATCCTGTCCCAGTCAAATTCGACGAGACAGCGAATCGGTTCCTCGCCTTATAATAACCACGGCTGATGGTTTTGCTGAAGTATTAAAATACTCATTCGGCATGATTCGTGAGTATGGTTCCAGCAATACCACCGTTTCACTGAAGATACTGGAAGCACTGACTGGAATCACCAGCCATGCTTCTCGCCCGGAAGATATTGAAGTAATCCGTCAGGAAGCAGAAGCTTTACAGACCGCGTTTGAAGAACACCATCTTGTCAAAGCAGACCTAACTAGTTTTCAGCAGGCTTTCGATCAGTTAAACAATTTACTGGAGTCCAGCCTGCGGATGACCCGCGAACCCGAACTGTCTTAGATCAGTTCCAATCCAGTAATCTGATAATCAGAAAAATTCATCACGCGAGAGGAGCACATACATGGGAATCTTTCAATTTTTATTATTACTGTTGGTCGCTGCCATCTGTGGTGGCATTGCACAATCACTGGCAGGATATTCCCGCGGGGGTTGCCTGACCTCAATCGCCCTGGGTTTCATCGGTGCACTGCTAGGCACATGGATTTCCGGAAAGCTGGGCCTGCCTGAATTACTGACGGTTGAATTCGGGGATCAACCCTTCCCCATTCTATGGTCGATTATCGGAGCGGCGCTGTTTGTATCACTACTCAGTCTTATTTCATTCCGGAAGAAATAAGGAATCAGTCTTTCTGGATGAGATCGAAGGCACCCTCAGCGGTAATGATTGCACGGGCGATTTCAATTAGTTTCGTGCGTTTATGACTGGCGATTTTTTGAAGCTGGCGGAAAGCTGTCGCCTCATCCAGATGAGCAGTTTTCATCAGAATTCCCTTAGCCTGTTCTATGATTTTTCGATCATTCAACGAGTCACGGAGATCCTGATTCTCCTGTCGAAGTTCAGCAAATTCGGCAGCGCGTCGATGTACCAGCAATATTGCAGGGCCAAGATCAATCGCTCGAATCGGCTCAACCAGCCATGCCATGATATGATCCAGAGCAGCAGTTTCCACCAGTTCCAGGTCAGACTTGGGGGTAACAATAATTCCCGGAACGGGAGTATTTTTACCAATGAGTGTCAGAGCGCGAATCCCATCCATATCAGGCATGCGTACGCCGCTGATGACGATATCAGGCAGTTGACTGGCACAGGCTTGAATAATTTCCTCACCCGTTTGAACAGTCCCGATGATCTGATGCCCCAGTTTAAGCACTGCCTTCTGGATAAGCTGCAGAGTCACACTGTTACTGTGTGCAATCAGTATCTGCAGCGATTCCATCTCCATCATCAAATTTTCCTGATCTGTTATTGTGTATCAGAATTGTCACAAAAAATACAATCAGGTCCTATTAAACCAGATTTAAAGTGTTTACACCATCTCCCGGGTTTTTAAAATTGATGAAATGTTGGTGTTCCTGGTGCACCAAGTTGAACTTCATTAATCATTTTCAGGACCTAGCAGTACCTTGAATAACTTCTTATAACTAAGACAGGAAGAAACACGAATTATCCTTGCCCGAGTTGAAATGATAACCTCAATTTTTCTCACAAGAATAACTGGCCAGTTCACATGCGAGACTATGAGTTCCGGCCTGGAGTGATATCGCAAATATGAAAAAAGTCATCCTGATTATAATTGATGCCATGGCGTCCCGCGTTGTCCAACCAGCATTGGAAAAAGGCTTGCTGCCGCATTTCCAGCAACTGGTGGAACGGGGTGTTTTCTCCCGGGAATGCACGTCTATATTTCCCTCGATAACACCGGCTGCAACATGCGCCCTGGCTACAGGCGCTTATCCCTTCGAACATGGAATCTCCGGTGCATACTGGTACGATCGTGACCAGGATGATATCGCTTATTTTGGATCTGATCTGCCGGCAATTATGAATGAGGGGATGGATCGATATATCAATGATTTTCAGATCAAACTGAACATCGACCGTCTTCAGGTACCGACGATTTTCGAGCGAGTTGAGCAACACGGGAGCCTGACGGATGCAGTGGTCAACTTCATGTGGTATCGAGGCACTGTGGCGCATGAAACCAGCACCCCTTTTCTTCTGAAGTTGACTCCCGGCGTGACCCTGGCGGAATCGATGATCGGACCACATACCATGTTTCTGGGAGAGTTTGTTTCGACTCCGCTTTATGGGAATACGCTTTCAGCACGAGGTGGCATTACGAGGCGATTTGGTTTCCACGACGATACGACTGCCGACTATCTGCTGGGGATGGCTGAGCAGGACTGTCTACCAGATTTTACACTGGCCTATTTTCCCAACAATGATTTTGACAGTCACTCAGAGGGACCGGAAAACGCGATAACAACTCTCCAGAACGTCGACAGTCACCTGGGCAAACTGATTGAAATCCTCGGCGGTATCGACCAGTTTCTGGAAAAACATACAATCCTGATGACAGGTGACCATTCACAGAGTGATCTGGAGGAAAATCCGGGAATTCACTTAGACGAAGTACTCAAAGAGTTTCAGGTCGTAGATGCCGGTAACCCCTGGAACACTTCAGAAGAATTGATGGTTTGCCCGAATATGCGGTCGGCACAAATCTACATGCAACCCGAATTGTGGGAGAATCGCAAGGCAGTCATTGACTGTCTGTTGAATTGCCCCGAGATTGACCAGGTAATGTGGTGTGACCATGACAGTGGATTGAATGGGACAGACCAACCGGCCTTTTACGTTCATACGCAAGACCGGGGACATCTGGTTTTTAAACCGGCTCCTGATTCAACCGGTGATGCCCACGATGTCTATGGTACATCCTGGATCTGGAATGGCGATTTAAACGCCGTCGATGCAAGCATTACAGCTGACCATCAAATTAAATTCGGTGATTACCCGAATGCATTTGAACGTATCGCAACAGGTTTTTCTGAAAAGACAGGAAACATCTGGGTGACTGCCCGACTGGGTAAGGAATTCTGTCTGCCGTCAATGAAGTGTAATCCAGCGGGCTCGCATGGTTCCCTGCATGAGTTAGATTCGACCGCCCCCCTGATCGCAGCAGGACTGCCTGATGATTTCGAGTTGCCTGATGCGCTTCGTATTATCGATATTACACCGATCTGCCTGCAGTTACTGGGACTGGAAACGCCACGCCAGCCAGGTGAAAGTGCGATCAACAATCCTCAGAATAGCCAGAAAAGTTGAGAGGAAATCAATCGTGTCTTGAACTGTCCACTCTCACAGGAATGCGTTCACCCAGACAGGATACGGGCAACCGGCTGCAGGGACTTAAAGTGGTCACAGGATATCTTGACCATGCCGATCAGGGGAACGGCCAGTAGAATACCACCAACGCCCCAGGCCCAGCCCCAGAAAATAATGCAGACAAATACCAATGCCGGGTTGAGCTTCATCGAATGCCCTAAAATCATTGGCGTAAACACATTCCCTTCCAGGGTATTAATCACGATATACATCAACGGCCCTAACATGGCTTCTGCCGGCGTATTGAGATAAACAATTCCGATTAGAAATGTCACAGCTGCACCAATAAATGCGCCCACAAACGGAATGAAGTTGAGAGTCGCTGCCATGATTCCCAGCAGGATGGGATCGGGGAGGCCCAGCAACCACATCACAGTTCCGATGATGATCCCCAGCCCAATATTGATCGCTGTAATCGTGACCAGATATCGGGAAATACCATTTTCCACGTTACGAATCATTGTCACGAGGCCTCGTTTATCGTCGAGGGTCGGAAGTAACTCGACGACCGAATTCAATGTCCGATGCCCCATCGCCAGTAGAAGATAGACCAGCACCACAGTGATTGTCACACCTGCCAGAAAATTAACAGTTGAGCTTAACAGGTAACTGGTGACTGGGGGCTGTTGAATTGAAACCTTGACCACATCGTCTTTTTCTTTACCGCCTGCAATGTCAGATACCTGGGAAGAAGCCTGGTCGATTTTATCTACCGGGTCGATAATGAAGCGTAATTTCTGTTCCGCTTTTCTAAATGTGGCAGGAGCGCTCGAAAGCCAGTCAGAAACCGGCGACGCCAGGAAATAGCTGGCAAGACCAATCGTAAAAGTGAGAGAGAGCACAACGATCGCTGCAGAAAGAGATTCCGGAATGGGACAGACTCGTGTCAGAAATCTTACTAAAGGCGCCAAAAGAAAAAACAGAACAATCGCCAGCGCGATGGGTATAAAAATGGCTCGAGCAAAATACAAGGCATGAACTACACCCAAAGTCGCAAGAATGGCCAGTGAGATTCGGCCATAAGATTGAATCTGAATCTTATCTTTTAATACGGTAGACGACACCGCCTGCTCTTCCCTGAGCTGCTGAATATCAGAAGATGAAGAATCTGTATCCGAATCATCGCCAGTTCGAACTTCCTGGCTGGGGTTCCGGCAATCGGATGCATTGGACGTCGTAGACAGGGACACAGAATCTTCTCCTTACTGGTAAATATCAAAACAGAGAGTTTCCCCTCCCTGTTACATTGATGATTATTTTCTTACCAGGGTTTTAACTTCCAACCAACGATGAAACCGATTCCGAAACACCACAGGGCCGCAGTCCCGGGATTCTGCTTTGCGTAAGTAGAGACATAATCGACCAAATCATCAACCGGTTTCAGCTGGTCGTAATTCTCTGCACCAGGCGCACCTGCGGTTGTTTCTCGATCCGCTGTCTGGGCATTTTGAGAAGAGGTTGTGTACATATTCATGATTGATTTCCTTTCAAATTTATTCTTAAAGATCGATCTTATTTTCTGTGAACAGTTTTCTGACGATTTCGATGCTTATCGGAGATAATAGTTTTAATCCAATCGATATTACTTCGCAGTTCAGTTCCCGATCGCTGTAAGATGCGTAAGCTTTTCTTAAAACCTTTCCAAGCGAAAAAGAAAAATCCGCTGGCAAGAATCAGACTTAAGACGGCTACTGTCAGCATGCAGGAGGCCAGAGTTAATTCAAATGCGCTACTCAACCACCAGGCACATCCTAAAAGCAAAACAGGAAATGAGCCGATACACAGTCCCAGCCCGACAGCCAGATAGATTGTCGGAGAAAATGATTCTCGGACTGCATCTCGTGTATCTACAGACAGGAGTTCTACTTGAAGTTCACTCAGAGACAGTAAATCTGCCCCCAGGTCACCCAGGTCGCCTCGCATGTCAGGCTTATGTTCCGACTGGACTGTTCCGTTCTGACCGATCATCGTTTCACCCACCATCCGGCAAACAGGCCTGTAAGCAGACTGATTTTCAAGGCCTCACCAGGATGCTCGCAAATCTGCTTACGTAAGCGTTCTTTAAAATCTGTTAGTATCGATACAGGATCTGATTCATCCTGCTGTCCAACAGACTGGGTTCTGCTTTCAGCCCACTGGGAAGTATTTTGTTTCACCTGCATTTGATAGGGACTCATTTGATTAAAATCTCCGGTCGAGATGATTTTCGAAGGGTTTTGTAGCGGCAGAATCAGCAGTATCCGACTGCCCGGAAGCAGAAGACTGACTCCCGCTTCCCTGATTCTGATTCAAAATTGATGCCGCATGCTGTGCCACCTGTGCTACTGCTGCTCGCATCGCCAGGCCGGATAAAAACGTAAATGCTGTTTTAACCACTCCAGCTCTGTCGGCATCATCATCGTCTTCTTTATTGATGACCAGGCGTTTTTTTCTGGCCAGTTTTAACAATTCGTCCGTATAGGGGTTACTGACTTTCAACTTTCGGGGAACTATCATAAATCCAAATGCAGCTGCAGCCCCGACACATGCCCAGGGATAATGCCTGATGTAGTATTGCCAGTCCGTCAATGTCGAAGCCGACTGCTTAATCTGGCTGACATCGTCATCCAGCTCACAGCGAATTTCATGCATCGCCTGTCGTATCTGATTTGCTCGTTTGTCTTCTGGCTGGCTGGCCACTCTTTCAACTCCCGTCTGGAATTCTTTTGTCCCGAAATAGCCTCTATTACGAACGCAAACTATTTCTGATGTCGCTTCCCCTGCTCTCACATCAGGAACGGAAATGTTTCTTCAGTGAGTCGGGAACAATTTCAGACAATGACTCTCGGACACTGTTTCCTACGCGATCCATAAAAGCCTGATCCCGTGAAAAGTACCTGGTCGAACCCCGGAACATGGATCCTAAAAGCAGTCCAGCACCGATGCCGACCCCCAGGCTGATCATTACGGATTTGACTGGTTGTTCTTCTACGTAATCGCAAACCTGAGATGATTTCGAAGTTACCGAACTTTCCGCCTGATCGTGTGAGACAGGTACAATGTGTTTTTCCAGATCTTCATATTGGTGAATCATGATTTACTCCCTGTAAGATTCAGTCCATGGTATTGAGCAGTAAATTGAGCATTATCGACGCCACGCCAGGCTTACAATCACACCTGCAATTAATCCCGTGCCAAACGCCACTGCAACGGACTCCGCGGGATGCTTACGTACCGTACGCTCTGCCTCGCGATACCCTTTCTGAACTGACTGATTCACCTGCTCATATTGCTCACGGGCAGCGTCTGAAGCGTGAGCGAACTGTTCTTTGGAATTTTTGACAGCTTCGTTTAGAGTGTCACCCATTTTATCTGCCATTGTTGATGCCGATTGAGAAAAGCTCTCAACCATCGAATCGAGTTCTCTCTGGATATCTCGTTTCGTTTCACCGGTCTTCTGCTGAATCCTGCCTACGAGTTGATCTGTCTTGCCTTCCAGCCCGTCTAGATCACTCGAATTAAGCTGGCTCCATCGTTCTTCAATGCGTCCCCGAATTTCATTCCAGTGGCCGCGAAGTTCTTCTCGAGTGGTCATTATTCTCTCCTTACATTAACTGTGGGATTCTTAATCTACTTGGAAACGCTAAACGTCACATAACCTGAAAAGCAAGAAGTATGCCACTTCATAAATTCACCCCCCGACCGTTGAATCCAACAGGTTGAGATTGTACGAATTCCCATTAAAAACAGGCTGAATCACAAGTTTTTCACATTTTTTAAGGATCAGCCCGGAAGTCCGCCTGGATACAGGGTTTCCCTTTGGGAACGGTCGCCAGTGTGCCAACCTGACTCCCTTTCGATCAATCTTTACAGCCTGAACTGGAAAATCGCGAGCTCCATTTGAAATGGGTACCCCGAGTGAACGATTGATTCATAACAGATCCCTGACTCAATTTTCTGGTGAAATCTTGAAGTAGATCCGTCATCAGCTGCAGGAGAAACGTATAGAGATTCAATCCTTTCCATAAACGATTACAGAATACCGGGATCGGTCAGTTGTGATTGAGCCGAAATTACGCATGAACAGCACGACTTGTCGGTATTGCAGGCAATCGGGTACAATCACCGCAGAATGCTCCGGTCGAACCCGGATGCCTGGCACGATTGATAAAATCGAATCTATACTGACTGGGAGATTTGTTGGTTGTTTGATGAGTTCGAAGACCCTGAGATCTTTCTCAACCGATTACGCGAGAATCCGGAAGGGGTGCTTGCGGATGAATACGACCGTTACCGGGATCGTCTGTGGCGTATTGTCAATTTTCGACTGGATACACGACTGCTCGGTCGGGTTGATGCGGATGACATACTGCAGGAAGCATACCTGGATGCGGCCACGCGCATTGAACACTATCTGAACGACCCGGCTACTACGTTTTTCATCTGGCTGAGAACGATTGTCGGACAGACTTTGATTGACGTTCATCGTCGACACCTGGGTGCGCAAAAGCGAGATGTGCGTCGTGAAGTAAAGGCAAAGCGTCGCGTTTTTTCAGCCTCGACTTCCTTTCAGATTGCAAACGTTCTTCTGGGGGACATGACTTCACCCAGTCAGGCCGCCCTCAAGGAAGAACTGGCGATTCAGTTGCGTGAAGCTCTGGAGTCCTTAAATGAAATTGATCGCGAAATTCTGGTCCTGAGACATTTTGAAGAACTGTCCAACCTCGAGGCATCTGAGGTCCTGGAAATTGAACCCAAAACTGCCAGTATGCGATATTTTCGTGCTCTGACCAGATTACGCTCCATTCTGGTTCAAATCCCTGGTATCATTGAATAAAAGTCTTCATAGAAGCATATTTCTTTACAGATCGAAATCGTCAGGACAACAGTTGATGTTATCACCCGATTCCCCTCAATCGATCAAAAATCTGACACCTCCGGCGACATCCGCTCTGGATCAGGTCGCTGATGATTTTATCGCTAAAATTCGTCAGGGTGAAAAACCAGTAATCACGGATTATGTAAACCGTTATCCGGAACTGGCCAGCGAAATCGAAGAAATATTTCCCGCGATTGTTGCCCTGGAGGGTGGAAAATATGCCGCTCAGGCACAGGGAAAAGTCTCCCTGGGTGCCAGTGCACCAGATCAACTGGGAGATTTTAAGATTGTCAGGGAGATCGGCCGGGGCGGCATGGGCGTTGTCTACGAAGCAATACAGGAATCTCTCAATCGCCGTGTCGCATTGAAGCTTTTGCCGCGACATTCACTGCTCGATGACAAACAATTAAAACGATTCCGCAGAGAGGCAGAACTGACCGCTTCCCTGCACCATACTAATATTGTTCCGGTATTCGGTGTGGGTGAAAACGGAAACTTCCACTACTATGTGATGCAGTTGATAGAAGGTGTGGGACTGGATGAACTGACACAGAAAATCGTCTCTACTGCTGTGGACAGTCATGTGAAAGTAAAAAAAACGAAACCGGTTTCTGAAACAGAAACCGGTAGTGATACTGTCTATACTCCGTTTGAACCTGGTGACGAAAATCGATCCGACGATCAACCTGCTGCAGAACACCTTCATTCGTCAGAATTCAAAAAGTATGTCAATTCACCTTACAAGATTGCGACATTAGGAATTCAAGCGGCAAATGCCCTGCAATATGCACACGACCGGGGGATTCTGCATCGCGATATTAAACCAGGTAACCTGCTCCTCGACCGCGAAGGGCTCTTATGTATCACAGACTTTGGACTGGCACGCGCCGCCGAACAGAGCGATCTCAGTAAATCAACCGATATCGTGGGAACGCTGGGATATATGGCTCCGGAAATGTTTCGGGGAGAGACTTGCCGACAGAGTGATATCTATGGACTGGGAATCACCCTCTATGAGCTTTTAACGAAACGTTATGCCATTGAAAGAACCAGCCGGCATGCCATGATTGAACAAATCACTCATGGCACGATCACCTCTCTAAGGCGAATCAATCCGCGCATTCCACGCGATCTGGAAACCATCATTCTCAAAGCGATCGCCACCGATACGAAACATCGATATCAGACTGCCAGTGAACTTGGAGAAGACCTGAACCGGTTTCTGGAAAATCGTCCTATCCGGGCAAAGCGCATATCGCCAATCGAATATCTGTGGCGCTGGAGCTGCCGTAACCCTGCAATCGCGTCTCTGTCCGGACTTGCATTAATGTTGATGCTGGCTCTGGGAATTTCCATGGCAGTGGGATTTGACAGGGAGCGGCGGGAACGAAAGCGGGCAGAATCATCTGCTCAACTGGCGACGAATGCCCTCGATCGTGTCTTTGACCGCTTTGTCCCCTCAAGATTGCATACGCCAGAGATTTCCGGTGCCGGAGACGGCTATGCGGAGCCGGTGCTCTCACGTGAATCAGCTGACCTGCTGGCAGGCATGGTCCAGTTCTATACGAAACTGGCGGAATCAACTGGTGAGCAGGAGGAGTTTCAAAACAAAGCTGCGAACGCACAACGCAAAGTGGGAGATATTCATCGTCGGCTGGGAGATTTCAGTTCTGCTCTGACAGCTTATCAGAAATCACTCAATCTTTATCAGCAGAATACTGGTGAATCGAATGCGTTGACCATCGCTACCTTATATAACGAAATCGGTCGCATTTACCGTTACCTGGGTCAACACAGTGAAGCCACTGAAGCACATGGGCGTGCAGAAAAACTGCTGCAGGCAAATCTTGCTGCCGACCTGAATCAGGCAGATCTTCAGATTGAACTGGCACGGACTTTTTTCCTGAAAGCCATTCAGTTTCATCCGGATCAACTAGGGAGCATGACCTCTGACATACGGTTGCAGACTCCACCCGGCAGATTTGTCCCGTCGGAGGAAGAACGCACACAACTTCAGCAAGCCATTGAAATTCTGGAAGCTTTGATTGAGTCAGATCAGACCAATCCGGAATATCGCTATTTACTCGCGCTTTGCCTGCAGGAACAGCTTCCCGCCGATTATGTACGCTCTCCAGGTGAAAAAGGCAAACAGGCCCGCGCTTTTGAAATTCTGGAAACGCTGGTTCAAGAGCACCCCCATGTTGCAGACTATCGTCAGGCTATAGTGAAATCGTTTGGACGTTTCGATATCCGTCGTTTAAATCCGGAAGAAATCGATGAATCTGTCATCGTGCGCCTGGAAAAAGCGATCCAGCATGCCAGCCGCCTGGTCTCAGATTATCCCACAATTCCAGAATATAAGATTTCCCTGATTCACGCACATAACAAGCTGGCACATGGTCTGGATAAAATGACCACGCAACAAGGGGGCTCAAACGAAATTCGGACACGCCACGATACCGCCGAACTCTCCCTCCGTACCGCCCTCCGATTGCAGAAAGAACTTATTATTCAGTTCCCGGAGGCACCAGAACACCGAATCTGGAAAGCCAAGTTTGAAAACGGACTGGCTGAAATTCTGTATAAAAAAGGGAGTGAAACCGAAGCCATCAGCCTGCTGGAAAGCGCGATTAAAACGTTGCAGGCTGAACTAAAAACTGATCCAGACTCATACAATATCCATAGCGTTCTCTTAGGTTCAATGGAAGAACTTGCCCGAATCTACCACTATGTCGGCAATGAAGTTGACAGTTGGCTGATGTGGGACAAATACGATCAACTCATGGGAGAATATAAACGGAAATTTCCTAACGCCGTTCATCGCATGTCAAATGAACATTCTCCACCAGCACATGGAGGCCCGCGACCTCAGCATGGCAGGCGTCCTCCCCGGGGACCAGACAGACCTGGTCCTCCCCGGTTTAAAAATCGTTGACTCATTTCAAATCAGCCGAATAAACTCACCGATTTTACTTTTCCTGAAGCCTGGTCATTTCCCACAACCATTCGATTCTGAATTCATACGAGATTTGACCGCACGGCTGTTCAGAAAACGGACCAGAGAGACACTCAGTTCATCGGCCGACTGATAGCGGTTCTGTTTTGACCGATCAAGGCAGCCGAGAATGATATTTTCCAGCGCAGGTGGAATCTCTCTGTTGATTTCACGCGGGCGTGCATATCTCCCACAGAGAATCTGTTCGATGAGAGCATTGGAATTCCTGGCTTCAAATACTGGCAAGAACGTAGCAAGTTCATAAAGAACACATCCCAGGGAATAGAGATCGCTGCGTTCATCCATATCACCCTGGATACGTTCTGGAGGCTGATACAACAGAGACTGAACCCTCTGCTGCCTGAATGTGCCTTGCAGATGTTGGGGGAGAGAGAAACCTGTCAGCCAGCAGTGCCCTTGCTGGTTCAGAATAAAATTGCCCGGCCTCAAGTCACAATGCAATGTGCCACGACTATGAGCAAAACGTAGTGCATTGGCTGTCTGCAATCCCAGGTTGGCAATCGACCGCCAGTAATTCTGCCTGAATTCTGCCAGCACCTGAGGCAGTTTTTCTTCATACAGGTAACCGGCCTGTGGTTCATATTGAGCCTGGTCTACTGTTCCTGTCTGCTTCTGTGCCAGACCTCGCAGAACCTGATCCAGACTGATTCCTGAAACCAGTTGCATTATGGCATAAGTATACCCCTGATTTTCCTCAGTGCTTTCAACCGAAACAATATTAGGATGACTGAGTCGAAAGACCAGACGTGTTTCACGTAGAAACCTTTCCTGCAATCGAAGAGAACAGTCCGACTTCCAGGGTAAAAGTCTGACAGCGACCTTTCGTTTGTGTTGGCCTTGCGCAGCGGCATAGATGATTGAAGTACGGTCGCGGTTGATTTCATTCAATATGTGACAGTTCCCTAACTGGGAAATCATGAAATCAGCTGGAATCTGTCTCCGCAACCTGGAAAATTCCTGGTTCGTTTTCCACTCTTCCATTGCAATCAGAACGGGGAAACTTTCACGAATTTCGTCAGCATATCTCGGACAGGCACTCGCATAAGCATCTATAGAGGGATTCAACCAGCGGCGATACTCTTCTACAAAACGGGACGCCAGAACTTCCAGTGTGATTCGCTCGGAAGCGGTTTCCTGCCGTTCGATTGTCCCAGATGATGATTCAGAATTCATGTTGCCCCCTCAAGGAATTCTGAAGTCAGCTGGTATGTGCCCGGCTTACCATTGTGGATTCGACATTCTTCCGTTTCAACAGTCCCGCGGTGTTGTCTTTTTTAGTGACAACAGCACTTTTAAAGACAGTTGTTCTTCAGGTCAGTCTGATCACTTTGGGAATGAAAGCGAAGTACAACAGTTTCAGCAGATCGGATAATACAGATACCTGAGCTGGCTTCAAGCGGCACCATCTGGTTTCATCAGCAAGACTTACGATCTACACTCGCTGGAAGGCTGCTAAGAATCAAACGGGCCCGCAATTTTATAACGAAAGCCGTTTCTGGTCAGCTACCGACAATTTTATAGATTTTTAATAAAGCTGCGGCAGTGAATTATGGAACGCATGACAACAGACTGCAAGCCAGCCCGGCAGCGATTACTACATGTCGAGTTCCTTGTATTGAGCCTTATTATCCAGGACCGTTCCCCAGACTCGATTGGAAGCCTGATGTCGTGAGGGACCGAAGTTAATGATCGGACCGATTCCCAGGTCCAATCCTTGTATCTGTTCCAGGGCGTTGATCAGATTTTCTGTAGTCATGGGTTTGCCGGATTTTTCCAGGCCTTTCAAGCCTTCTACCAGACATTCAGCCGCAATGTACCCTTCCAGTGAAACAAAACCCGGCTTGGAGAGGGGATAGAACTTTTTCATGGCATTTCGATATCGTAATACGCCGGTGGCACTCGAAAGATAGTAGGGGACAACCTGAGTCACAATCACCCCTTCCGCGTACTGCGGCCCCATTTCTTTAAACTGTTGAGCCAGCAGTTCACTCCCCACGAAGGAAACAGCGGCAGTACGAATATTCAAATTATTATCTTTGAGCTTCTGGACCATTAACGCCGCCGGTTTATAAGTTGCGACCATGATCAAGGCTTCGATGCGATCCTGATTCTGTTCAATCTGTTTGACAGCATCTGCAATTTGCGTGGTATTACGCTCATAGCCAACTCTGAATATATTTTCCGGTTGGATTTTGTATTTTTCCAGAGCTTTCGCCACACCTGCAAAGCCATCATCGCCGAAGGAATCATTTTGCGCGAACACCGCAATTTTTTCCGGGGCAATGTTTTTCTTTTCCACAAAATAGTTCACCATTGCCGCTGTTTCATCTGCATAGCTGGCGCGGAGATTGAATACATAGCGGTCGGGAGGATCACGTCGCAGGCTTTGAGCCCCGGTGAAAGGAGCAAAAAACAGATACTGGTTTTCATTAGCATAAGGAACTGTAGCCTGTGCTGTCGGAGTTCCTACATTCCCGATCACCGCAAACACCTTATCCTTTTCAAACAGCGTGTGCATATTATCCAGCGCCTGGTCTGGTTCATATCCGTCATCCTTCACTACCAGCTCAATCTGGCGACCACCGATACCACCCGCTTCGTTGATCGATTTAAAACAGGCCTGCATCCCCATAACCATATTGGTTCCCAGTTCCTTATTGGCACCGGTCATGGCAGTTGAAGTCGCCAGAATGATTTTATCATTGGTGATTCCCTGGGCGGCGGGTCCCGCCTGCTGGATCGGTGTCGACGATTCAGTCACTTTTTGAGGATGGCTGTAATTCCAGTAATAGTAAGGAACCAGCGTCAACAACAGAAAAGTCACCAGAAAAATAACGGTATTAAACACCGTACTGCGCCACGGAGCAGTTGTCGAAGCAGGAGCTGAAACAGGATATCCTTCCAGCTCTTGCTGGCTCAGAATCTTGGTATCATCATATTTTTCTGCACTGGCTGTGATTGCCTTCAGGTCCTGCAGCATTTCTTTGGCAGACTGATAACGGTCTTCCGGCTTTTTGGCCATCGACTTACTGACGATGGCAGCACATTTATCAGGGATGCTGGAATTCACCTCGCGGGGGTCAAGAATGTCCGCATGGCAATGGGCATACATGATCTGCACAATGCTGCCAGCATCTTCATAGGGATGATCTCCTGTCAGCAGGGTGTAATAGGTTGCTCCCAGAGAATAAATATCGCTCCGCATGTCGACCGGTTTCGACTCGCACTGTTCGGGACTCATGAAGTAAGGAGTCCCGATCAGCTGACCATCCTGTGTAAGCTGCATCGATTGCTGGATGATTCGTTTCGCCAGACCAAAATCAGCAACTTTGATCGTGCCATGGGCCGACTGCAGCAGATTTCCCGGCTTAATATCACGGTGGACCAGACCGGAGGCATGAGCCACCATCAACCCCTCACAGGCATCTGCGATAATGCGCGACGCTTCCAGAGGAGAATAAGGACCGATCGATTCCAGATGGTCATCAGTACTGCCGCCCGTCATCAGTTCCATTACGATGTAATGGACGTCCCCTTCCTGGTTGATTTCGTGAATCGAAACCACATGCGGATGGGTTAAGCGACCGGCGGCTTTGGCTTCTGCAAGAAACCGATCCAGCATCATCTTGTCTGAAGCCAGTTCGGCAGGCAGGAGTTTAATGGCCACGTCACGCTCGATCATTGAATCGTGCGCCTTGTAAACAACCCCCATCCCCCCCTGTCCCAGGAGACCGGAAATCGTATATTTGCCCAGCTTTTTACCAATCCACGCGGCAGCCTTCTCAGCAGAAGGCCCTTCCAGATGAGGCGCTGACCTTCCAGTGATGCTGTCACCACCTATCATGGTTTTGTCAATTTCGTTGATGTTGATTGGCGGAATTTCATCGACCGTTTCTTCCTGCGCAGGATCGACGGGGGGAAATTCATCGACAGTTTCTCCACCATCTACGGGATCTTGATAACCTTTGTCCGACACGGGTCAGTTCCCAGATTTCGATCGTCTCAATCGAGTAATATTTCAGCCCCGGAATACAGGGATCCAGTCAGGCAGCTCTCAAACGACTGAAATAATCATTCCAACAACGGCCGGTGTTCTACTGAACACACAATAAAGACCATGTGAGTGAGGGTTTTATTGATATACAAAATCATCGTTCATAAAAATATTTACGCAATCGTTTTTTTTCAATCTCGATAGAATATTCATGAAAATTCGCTAAGAACAGGGAATGTACAAGCACTTCTCTGTTCTCTACCTCCAATAACGGCAGAACGTTGGAGTTGACACCTGTTTTTCACCAATTATTTCCAGAACCATCAGAGGTTATTCGTCACTGGAAACACGAATTTCGAAGTCTGCAGAATCAATACAACCATCACAGAAGACTGCATGTGATAGATCAGATCCGATTCACAGTAAATTGGTGGCATTCTGCCGAGGCTGACACAGTCAGTACTTATTGACTGGCAACCCGAAGGCGGACCGTTTTGAGATCCAGAAGTGCTTTGTTGATTTTGCCATCGCTGCGGACCGTCAGTCGCGACTGGCCACTGGGAACAGAAATCGTACCTATTTTGCGACTCTGATAAACGTCCCAGCTTCCCGTAGAAGCTATTGACCAAATCAGTCGCTGACCGGCGACTTCCAGCTGCATCAGATTACCGGCAACCCCCTGTGGGCAGGCATATTCCAGGTAGACATCATATTTGCCGGATTTTGGAACGTCCATTGTCCAGACGGCCCGGTCATTTTCACTCTGCCAGTACCCCAGATTCTTATACTTATTTTCAAACTTCAGTGTTTGACCATAAATCTCTGCGAGTTGGGGAGTCAAAAAGTAATCTCCCCGGAGTGCTTCCGCCTCCACGACAGCCGGTTCGTTGCCGCTAAATGTTTTGCGTGGTAATTCCGTTGCGTTCAGATAAGTAATTACATCCGCCAGATCCTGGGGAGTCATATCTTTTTCTAACCCTTCCGGCATCAGTGATTTTCCGGTACTGAGCAGTTCTTCCAGATCGTTGCGCAACAGAGTTTTCGTTTTGCCATCATTTTGAACTAATGTAATACTCTCCCCACTCTCGGCAGCAAGCAGTCCATTGAACGTCAGCCCGTTGACGGTGACTGCCAGATAGCTCACATATTTATTCTCAATCGCCCGGTTGGGATCCAGAATCGCTGCCACTAATGCTTGATGAGACTTATCAGTCAACGCTGACAAATCCGGGCCGATGGGCTTTCCTTCCTGATTCAGTTGATGGCAGACAGAACAGCGTTTGATAAAAATCTGATGTCCCGACTCTACATTTCCTTTGAGCTCCAGGACCTTGGAATACTCTTCAACAACTTTCATTCGATCGGAATTCAGGGATGAAGCCAGCAGTTGTTCTGCCTGCTGGCGAATATTCTTGTCTTTACTGCTCAACAGGTGCTGGCGACTGGAAGCATCGATCTCGGCGGGAAGAATGGTTTTCTGTTCCAGAGCCGTTAAGACGGACTGACTCCAGGCACTGCGACTCAGCAGAGCGTTCAATACTTCAGCACGTAAGCCGGGCCCAAAACTTTTCCAGCGTTCAAGTAATATTGCGGGTGTTTTTTGATTTCCGAATTGTGTCAACGCCGCAACAGCAGCGCTCTGAAGTTCACGCGAATTCCGAGGAGAAAGCAGGCCCGCCAGCAGTTCGAAATCCTCGTCGCGGTGTGCGAAACCGCGACCGAGTAATACAAGAACATCACGACGCTGTTCCTCTGAAGCTGTTTCATCAGCAGCAATGGTGCGCGCCGCAGCAAACAGAGGTTTCAGTTGATCCAGTACTTCCCGTAATTGTTGATTGGATTTCTGATAAAACTGTGTAAGAGACTGATTCCGACGCCCCAGCGATTGCAGCAGGGTGGAGACAGCCTGAAACTGCCACGGCTCAAATGTTTTCCCGGCTGTTTGTTTCCCGACCACATGATAAATCTGCTGTAACGTCGCCTGATCATGCTCAGCGACTGCCATCGCCACCAGAGCATTAAAACTCTCAGCAGGAGGCTCTTTGCCCTTCAGTTCCTTGAAAAGCGCCGTTGTGAAAGTTTTTAAGTGGGAACCAGTTGAACTCAAGATCGCAGTACGCAGGTAAGCATCCCGGTCGTGTTGCAAAACCAGTTGTGCCAGAGCAACACCTGCTTCCGGTGAGTTCCACTCCCCCAGTGAATAGGCAAGCTGCATTTGTACCTGAGGATCAGAGTCGTTGACCATACCCAGAAACTTCGCCCCGATTTCCGGGGAATCGTCTACAAATGCTTCACTAATCCGAATCGCATGGCGGCGTACACCTGGATGCGGATCTGCCAAAGCTGAGAGTACCTCTTTGGTGGTGACTTTTCCCAATCCTTCCAGCACACACAATGCATGCATACGGGCCGTCGCAGCATTGCCGTCTGATACCATCCTCTTCAAATCCGGTACCGTCGAATGCCGTTTCTGACTCACGATCCATTGATGAGCCATATCACGCTGTGTCCCGTTTGGACTTTCCAGCACCTGTACCAGCTCTGAATCCGTCAGTTGATCGAGCCGGGGGACAGAACGCAACGGCGTATCATCTTTTACAATCCGATAGATTCTCCCCTGTTCCTTCCCGGCGCGCAGATCCAGTTTTTGCTGCATTTCCTGCGGAATCCACTGCGGGTGTTCAATTACATGACGGTACATGTCTGCCACCCAGAGCGTCCCATCAGGTCCGGTGCGCGCCATCGTGGGGCGAAACCAGTTATCCGTCGAAGCCATGAACTCCGAATCCTGTTCGCTCTCTGCCCGTTGGCTGGTGAAAGTGGTTCCTTTAGCTGAAACGATTTCACGATGTACCAGGTTATGCACCGGTTCACAGATAAACGAGTTACCGACGAATTCAGGTCCCAGCAATTCATCCCGATAAAAACAGAGACCACAGGCCGATGTAATGCGATTCACTTTATTGAAATCGTTAAAGCGCACCTGTGTTCGGCTGACGGGAAAAATCGTGGCGGCACCTGGTCGGACCGAAACCTGGACTTTCGCATTGGGCGCAATCAGATTTTTATTACGGCGGAGATAGTGATCCGTCAGTGCATAATGAAACGCAGGATTACTGTTATTGCTGCCAAACCAGTTGCCCCAGTCATCGCGTTCTCGGCCGAACTGTGTCTGCCCGGACTGCGGGTCCATCAATCCGGAATCCGGCCTGATGCGTAAATCACGACGTCCAAACGTCAGCTTCTCCCCCGTTTTAACCGAGAGCAGATCGCCGCCGGAATCGCCGTTGGCCAGATAGATCCAGTTGTCCAGCCCCCAGCGCAGACCATTGACGCGATGCTGCTGGTTTCCTTCACCGAAGCCGGTATACAGCGATTCGCGCAGATCGGCTTTGCCGTCTCCGTCTGTATCTTCTGCATAAAATACTTCAGGAGCCGTCGTCACAATCGCGCCCTTACGCCAGGCCATGACACCCGTAGGATATCCCAGTCCCTCTAAAAAGAGCGTCGATTTATCATACTGGCCGTCACCGTCTGTATCTTCCAGGTAGCGAACACGCCCGGCAAATTTTCCGGTTTCATCCACTCCCAGTGGATAGTCAGCCATTTCTGTTACCCAGAGTTTTCCATCCGGTCCCCAGTCGAAAGCGACGGGATCCTGCACCAGGGGCTCAGCAGCAACCAGCTCTACATGGAATCCGGGCTTGACTTGAATGGTTTTCAGCGCTGCGGAAGGCGACTTGGGTTGAGGTCCCTGTAACTCCATCAATTCTTCAAACGACTTACCGGCGACAAGATGTTTCAGTTTGGCTGTATCTTCATTTTGAACCCAGAGATGTTTCGAGTGAAACCAGGCACCATTATTCGTTCCGTTCCGGGATATGGCGGGAACCTCATCTGCATCTTTTCGCTGCTTATTAAACAGTTGCTTCCAGCCCTCATCAATTGATTTAAACAGATGCAGCGAATAGCAACTCTCATTGGAAAAGAGCGCATCCTCGTAGCCATCTTCGTTAATATCCACAAACCGCAGACCCGCATCCTGGCCTTTGGCATCGACAAGCAATGTCTCCTGGGGCAGCGACCAGGCAAGTCGCTGCCAATTTGAATTCTTCTCAGACCACGTAAACACAGACTGCTGATCTGGATTAGAAACGATTAACTCGCACTGCCCATCATGATTCAAATCACGCAGGCGGACTCCCTGGTCGATGCCTTGCTTGAGAATGAACAGCGACTGTTCTCCCGCAGGCAAGCCTGCCAAAAGTGCATCATCTTCAATCCAGTTTTTACCGTCAAAACGCCAGGCATTAGATTCATCAGCGGTCAGCGTGAACAACACCACCTGATGATTCAAAATCCCAAAGCGGCTGCGAATGGATTGAGTGCCGTCGGCAGCAGGCTTAGTAACCAGTTGCGTCGGGAATTCACTTTCGACCCAGCTATTTTGAGCCGGATTCCAGATTCGAGTTTTCTGCACACTCTGATTGCCGATCACGACATCCATGAAACCGTCACTGTTCAAGTCCAGCAGTCGCACTCCATTGTCAGCCCCCTGCTGATTTCGCAGAGGCTGACCGGCCAGCAGGTGCTGATTCATACGCTCCAGCACTTCACGAAACGAGAGAAACTGCACCGCGGCTCCATGTTTCACTGTCGCATGATCAATCAACTTGATGACCTGCTCATTACTGATCCAGCCATGTGGATGAAAGACCAGATTGAACGTCCCCTGTTTGACAACAGTCGCATCCAGCACGGCGGTCCAGTCTCGAACCGTCAGCGGGTTCATCGGTTTCTGGCGATGCTGGGCTGACCAGTCACTGGGAGTCACACAGGAAAATTCCCAGCACAGCCGTGAAATCGGGTACGGATAAGGATAATTAAAGATGGTATTTACAAACCCCCGATCGACGGGAACATACTTTTCAATGCGTCCCTGACCATCCGGATCGACAACATACTCTTTTGGCAATTCCGGATCCTTGTCCGTGAATACATGAAATACCGAAGTATCGATCTGCAGAAAGTTGCCTTTCGAGGACTGACTGTTGAAGATCTCGGTAAAAAAACGGGGACTGACGGTATTCAGGGAATCACAACAGGGCATGCGATAAGCAACGGGCTGACTGTGAGGGATCTCGTTCAACAGATCAACACAGCGATCAACGGTCCCTTTGGCTTTTTCAAAATCACGATCTTTCAAAAGTGGACAGGGATGATCATAAGTGTGTACCTCAATGCTGACCCCCTCTTGAATCCATTTCTGCAGATGAGGGTCTTCCGGCTTTACGCGGCAGGTCATGATACTGACGCCCGCGTTCCCGTTGATTTCTTTGAGTCGCTCCAGAATGGGTCGCAGGTAAGTTTCGTACTTCTGAACATCACGCATGTCATCAATGGCAAGCACACAGACCGCTTTGACGGAAGGATCTCCATACCACTGCGGCGTTGTCAGCTTGGGAAAATGCTGCGACACATAATAGGGATCATCCTGATCCAGGTAGACCAGGCGATTACCGGTTTCGACGGTTTTCTCCGCTGCCTTCAGCGAGCAGGACAGAAAAAACACAATACTCAATATCAGAACGGAAAGTTTCTGGATTCGATCCCGGTTTGAACACGCGGATTGAAAAACAGCTGTGACTGACAAAAGCATCTGTCATTCTCCGGTAGGTATTAAATTGCCATACTGACTTAAGAGCCTGGTATTCGTTGAGCTTTCAGGAAACACTCTCCCTTTGAGTCTGGCTGTCTCATTGTGACCTGTCAACCAATCAAACCATTTATTGTATACAATTTATACAATACCGCAGTTTTAGAGATTCCTGTCCCTGTGACACAAAACCCAACATAGTGAACAATAACAATATATTTTTACAACTTCCCGAGACCATAACCAGATACAATTCCCCTGAATAAGAATTGCAATATTGTTCACAATTATGGAGAATGGAGCAATCAAAGCGATAACACAGTATCATCCCGTTGGAAATAAACCAGGTAACATCATGTCCCAGATCGAATCAGCCGCCAATCAGAGCCAGGACATTGTCGAGCAATTACGGATGGAGATCATCACCGGACGTTTTGAAGAAGGCATGCCGTTAAGAGAAGTCAGTCTGGCGGAACGGTTTCAGGTCAGTCGAGCCCCGATTCGTGAAGCGCTCAAGCAACTGGCTCATGAAGGCATGGTGGAATCCAAACCAAACTGCGGTATGCGCGTGGCCCCGGCTTCCTCGGAATCCATGCAGGAGCTGGTGATTCCGCTCCGGCAGACGGTGGAATCCTTTGCTTTGAAGTCCATCTTTTCAGATTTGTCAGAAGAGGATTTTCACGAATGGGAGGAGCTACTTATTGAGATGAGAGCCGCCTGCGAAGCCAGAGACTATGCTCAGCTCACGGAACTGGATATCAAATTCCATCAGTCGATCGTTGCCAAATCACCGGAGCAGGGTCTGATGTCGATCTGGGTGACTCTTGTCTCTCGACTGCGTCGCCACTTCCTGGCAGGATTTCAGAAACCCAATGACCCGATGAAGGTCTACTACGAGCATGTCGCGATTGTAGCCATGTTTCGAACCGGCAAGCTGGAACCATCGTTGCAGGCCCTGATTTCCAATATCGATTAAAAAAACTCCCGCAGCCACAAAACAATATGTGACGACGGGAGCCCCTGATTTATAGAATATTGGATTACAGAGAAGACATTTCTGTATAAGCATGGTCCAGTGCGTTTCTCAATCGCCATGCCTGTTGTGAAACACAGTTCATCTGCTGCGACTCACTCAATGCATGTTTCATGTTCATGCGAATGGTAGCAGGCATGCTGTCTGTACTCTTGAGGACAACCTGCATCGTTTTCTGATAAAGCTGGGTCGTAGCGTGATAATCCCCACAGTTATAGAGATTAGCGCCCCGTGCCACCGCATGCTTGATCTTCTCGCGAGCTTCTGTCGCGCTGTACTTCTTACCTTCTGGAGGCATGATCACAGTATCGATGACATGAATCACCCCGTTGGAGGCATCCAGGTCCGTCATGAGCAGTTTGGCGTTATTAACTTTTGCAACTCCATCCACCACTTTGATCATCACAGGTTTACCCTGCAGCGTTTTCGCTTTACCTGCTTTCAAAGCGTCTTCAGAGTAAACCCGACCTGCGACGACATGATATTTCAAAATCGCGGCCAGTTTGTCTTTGTTCTCTGGCTTCAGAAGTGAGGCAATCGTCCCTTCCGGTAGTTTCGCGAACGCATCGTCAGTCGGAGCAAACACGGTAAAAGGCCCCTGCTCGGACAACACGCCAGCCAGACCAGCCGCCTTGGCTGCAGCGATTAAGGTTTTAAACTTCTCAGCTTCTACTGCCGTTGTGACAATGTTTTTATTGCTGGGAAGAATCACGGAATCAATCACGTGTATGATCCCATTGGAGCACATGATATCTGTCGCTTCGACTGTTGCTCCATCAATCTTTACACTTCCTTCTCCAGCCGCGATATTCACACGCTGGCCATTCAGTGTTTTCGCCCCTTTCAGTTTGACAACCTGACTGGCGGGTACTTCACCTGAGATCACGTGGTATTTCAGGATGGCGATCAGCTGATCTTTATTCTCCGGCTTCAATAAGGTTTCGACGGTACCGGCAGGTAATTTCTTAAAGGCGGCATCCGTGGGAGCAAGTACCGTAAAAGGCCCGTCACCCTGTAATGCACCAACCAGATCAGCAGCTCCCAGGGCGGCGGCAAGTGTTTTAAAAGATCCTGCTTCCACAGCAGTTTCGACAATGTCTTTCTTTTCAGCGGCCTGAATCAGCGTGGCTGATAATGTGACAGCAAAAGCGGTGGCCACAGCCGCTGACTGCTTTAGCAAGTGGTTCATCAAACAAACTCCTTGGGTGATGAGAAATAATTGACTCGGTTTCTGAACTACTGGAGCGCATCACATGTAACCATAACGTCTCTTGATCTATAGCACCTGGTCCAAATGGACCTGGAGACGCTTCAGTTAAACTGGACACGGTCTTATGTGAAACATGAGTGGCCACTACAGTTTCCAAGCTAACAATACCTTAGAATGAGAAGGCTGTTTGACAAGCAGCGGTTTGCAAAGATTTCTGAAATGCGCGAAGAAGGATCTGAATCGAGAATCAATCAGGGAGCAGAGCAATCCTCAGAGGGGTTATTAAATACAGGTGTTTCCAACCCGTTCTGCTGTAAATCGAGATCCAATTCAGATTGGTGGCAGCGTTTCCAATAGGATGCCAGGAGTGAACTGGTGACTGCACTCCAGGGACCAAAGACTGCAGAACCCAAAGCAATAACCGGATTTTTCAGAACATTGACCGCCAGGCCAGTCGCCATGCCCCCATTCTGAATCCCCACCTCGAATGCCACGGTACGACAGTCCCTGTGACTCAACTTCAGGCACCAGGCCGCCCCGTAGCCCAGTGTATAACCGGCTGCATTCTGACAGAGAGCTGCCGCAAACAATGCCAGCCCGACTGCAGCCAGTTCCTGCCTGGCAAGCGCGATCGTAATCGCGATGATCAGGCAGATCGAAAACATGGCAATACCCGGAAGTATTTTTCCTAACCTGTTCACAAACCGGGGAGCAAACTGATTCACAAACAAACCCAGCAGAACAGGAAGCAGAACCATGAAGAGAATCGAACGCATCATCGGCAACACGGGAATCGGCACGTACTGCCCTGCCCAGAACTCCATTAATAGTGGTGTCAGAAACGGAGAAAGCATTGTAGAACAGGCCGTCATCGTGACAGATAAGGGGACATTGGCGCGGGCGATGTAGGCGATCACATTGGAAGTCACTCCTCCCGGGCAGGATCCAATCAGAATCAGTCCGGCAGCGATTTCCGTGGGCAGTTGAAATAGAACCACAAAAATCCATGCCAGAAAAGGCATGATCGAAAACTGGCAAATCACACCGATCAGTACCGCGCGAGGCATTTTTAATACTCGACGAAAATCGGCAAACGAAAGCGACACGCCCATCCCGAACATAATTACCTGCACCAGCGGCACAATTGCCTGACGTGGTTCCCAGCCCCCGTGATTCCAGTCATATAGCCAGGGAAAATAATAGCCACTGACAGCAAACAGGAGCACCCAGAGAGTGAATGGAATTTGTATCAGGCGAAATAATTGCTGTTTCACGAAGCCAGTCCCTTCTTCCAGCTGAAACTGGTCCAGCCATTATTCTATGCCACCATCTGCAGCCGTTGAGCCAACCTGTAGAGATGTGACTGGTAGAATCGATAAGCCACAGTCTTCTTTCCCGATCGAGTACACGACATACAGCTTGCCATCATACTCATGAGCATAAGGATAAGACCATTGCTTACCTTTCGCGAGCCCTTTGAAACGCGGGGCCTCCGATTTTCCATGGCGAATTCTCCACATCTGGCTGAGCGTGGATTCGCCTGGCTGACTGACGGAAATCACCAGCGTATCTCTGTTTTTTAAATTGGAGACAAGGTACTGCTGTCCGGTACTAAGGTTCCCCAGATATGCCTTGGCACGCGGCATCCGCAGATTGGCAGGCCGTGCGCTGGACCAGTTGCGGCCATTGTCCTGACTGATGGAAACCCAGGCCGTTCCACCGCCCCCTCGAATAATCGCCCGCACATTCTTCCCGTCAACAGCGACGGTGGTCTCTGCAAAAGAGGGTGAAAGTTCCGGAGGGAAGGGAATCCGAACCGTATCCCAATGCAAAAGATCATCACCATGGCTGATGGCAACGACAGGCAGTCCATCCTGATCCTGTCCGCCGGTAATCAGATTCCCATCGGGCATGCGAACGGGTTCGTCATACGGCCAGCAGTTCTGCATGACAATGCCTTTTGATTCCCATTGATCCGTTTTTTCATTGAGCACGAACGCCTCGCCCTGCAGACCGGGAAATCGTTTTGCCGGTTGACCCACTCCAAATCGACTGCAGATCGTCCATAATTTCCCCTGATGTTTCAGCAGAACGCCATGACTGTGCCTCTCGGGTCCTTCAAATCCCGGACCAATCATTTCCAGTCCCGACCAGGTCTTGCCGCCATCTTCAGAACGCCTGCCCTGCAGCGTTTCATGCGGTCCATTCTCATTGGTCGGGCTGTTGGCCCAGTTCGCATATAAGACACCATTATGAGCTATGATGGCGGCACCATGCAGAAATTTATAGCCATCTTTTTCAGCGCGATGAATTGTCTGATGGGTCATTTCCGGTACAAAAGGAATCTGATCCAGATCGGCGGGGACAGGTGGCCCACTCCACAGAGCAAACGGTTCTGGCAGTGGTTCGACACTGCCAGGACTCGGGAGTTGAGTCCCCCCCTTGATTTCCAGATCATCAATCAGGTACCAGGCATCGTTCGCCAGACGCGTACCCGAAACCAGTGCCAGCCCCGCCAGATCCAGATCACTGCGATAGGCGTGAAGAGTTCCGGTGGGAGAGCTTGGCAGTTTGAACTCTCCCGGTTTCGATAACCAGAAATCGATGCCAGATTGTCTTGCATCAACCAGGATCCGCAGGCGATGCCAGATCGGATCTGTCGGATCTGTTGAGGGTTCCACGTCCTTTGAGATCACGCGCCACGAACGTGTGCGACCATCATACTGTTGCAGTTTCCCATTTTGAATACACAGGTTCAACTGGCTGGCATCAGTGCCTTCCGGTTCGAAGGTCCACAGATTCAAAGAACGACCGGCTCCGGGTGAAAATGCAAAAGAAAGCTCAATCAACACTCTCTGTTGTGGCTGAGAAAATGCCCTGGTGATCGCAGTCAGACCGCCTGAAGCAGAACGCGCGCTTTTTAAAGCATGGTTCGATTCCCCTGCCCCCTGCGCAACGACTTTGACGTTGGGTGAAGTTTTCGGCAGAAAAACAGACCAGCCCGCGGGAACCGCCCCGACCCGATCGGATTCAAATCCACTGTGATAGAGCAGATCTTCGGCTGCGAATACCTGCAGCGGTAACAACAGCAAGAACAGCAGGGCGAGTACAGGTTTCATATGAGGTTCTTTCAAAGTTAATTAGTTCGATTGAAGGTTTCCTGTATCTTACTCTAAATCAACCCCGCATTCAGTAACGCTTCCCGAATAGGACCTTTCTGGTCAATGGAAGTGACTGGCATCGGCGGACGGGGAATTCCCCCCTCGCGCCCCTGCAATTCCATGCAATAGCGGGTATTGGCAGGCAGGTTATCATCGAAAATGGCATTCCAGATGGGAAGCAGCTTTTCATGCAGTTCCAGCCCTTTTTTGTGATTGCCCGCCTGAACCGCGTCCCAGAGTTCGACACACAAAGTGGGTGCGGCAGTCAGTATTGCAGCGATAGAGCCTACCGCTCCCAGCGCGAAAGAAGGATACAGCAAGGCATCGACGGCCGACATGATCCGTGCACGATCCCCCGACATCAGCAGCAGGTCCGCCAGCAGTTTCATGTCGCCTGCACTTTGCTTGACACCAATCACACCTTCTACTTCATCAATGATCCGAGTCAGTAATTCAGGAGAGAGATACGTCCAGGGTACAACATTATAAATCATGATTGGTAATTCGGTAGCAGCCGCAATTTCATCGAAATGCCGAACCATCGCATCATCATTCGGACGGAAGACATAATGTACGGGAGTGACTTGAAGCGCAGCAACTCCCAGGTCTCTGACCGCCCGCCCCCGCTCAATCACGGCAGCGGTGCTGTTAGCAATGATGCCGGTAATGACAGGCACGCGCCCCGCAGCAGTATCAATGACAACGGAAGTAATCAGACGTGTTTCTTCTGTCGACAGGGTATGCCCTTCTCCCGTACTGCCACAAACCGCCAGTCCGTGTACTTTGGCAGTCGCAATCAGATATTCCGTTTCTGTGCGTAAGGCTCCTTCATCGATCGAACCATCTGCTCGAAAGGGAGTAACCAGGGGAGGGATGATACCAAATAGCTCTTCGTACATTCGCGTGCTCTTTAATTAAAATGAAATGCCTGGACGACAGGGAAATCCCCAAATCTGCAATCACAGACGTTGCGTTTCTGCGGGGATAATAAATTCGTAGGTTGTATTTTCTTTGGGCAGTGTCACACTGAATTTGACTGGAGCAAAGAGTGAATTATCTACATCAGCCGAGGCAGGTTGTGTTCCATCCGTAGCCATAATCAGAACCTGATGCGGTCCTCCGACATGCCCTTTTCCTTCACGAGTGTGAAACTGACCGTTTTTGATATCGGCTACACCGGCAGGCCCCTTGTTTCCCTGTTCGTTATCAGGCTGGAGTAAAATCCGTCCGAAAGGAATCGGCTCTCCCTTGAAATATGCGGTCCCGGTCAGAGTAAATCGCTCAGGTCCCTCTCCAGCCGACTGACAGCCTGACAACAACATCAGACTGCAGCTGACGAAAGAAAGCTTCCACATCCATTGAACAGGCATGGCTATTGAAGCCCTCCCAGCGGAAGACCATCGGCCCGTTGAGCTAACTGGCGATAGACACTCAGATCAATATTTTCGCCAATAAAATGCACCGAACCATCTGCCAGCGTGAAGTGAGCGCCCCCCTGATGCCAGCTGCCAAAACAACGCGTGTGCGTCCCGACGACAGCACCGATCCCGGCGGGATGATTTGTATAAGGACCATCGGAAGGAAAATAATCAACCAGCGGGGCATTGATCGGGTCTGTTGCACTCGCGACCACATTCACATGACTGGAACCACCCGCATTTCGTGTACTGGAGGCCCAGGTAAAGTAAGTGCCATACGGTGAATTTTGCCCTACCGCAAACCACCAGCGGGATTCCCCCACCAGAAAAGTATTCGATGTACCATCTATGACATCCCGCATCTTGACATTGGAATTGATAAACAACATGCCATTTTTGTAAAACAAACGACGATTACTGGCTGTTCCAGTCGAGCAGAAAGCCTCTGACTCACCACCGCCCCCCTGCACTCCCCGATAATTAGTATTCGGTTCACCGGTAGCAGCATTCGGGTCCGTCGGACACTGGAATTTGGAATTCGGACGAATCTGTTCCGATTCGTTTGTATGTGCCGATTCGTTAGCGATCCCGGCAAAGGTCCCCTCAAAGTTAAAGTTGTTGTAGCGGGGAACATCATCAAGAAACGGGAGAATCAGAATCGTCCAGGTCGCCCCGCGTCGAGCTGATCCCGCAGGCGGACAACTTGAGCTGGTCACTATCGATCCTGGTGGAAAACAGCGATGTGTCTCGTGATAGTTGTGTAAAGCCAGCCCGATCTGCTTCAGGCGGTTCTTACAATCAGAACGACGTGCTGCCTCGCGGGCCTGCTGGACCGCCGGAAGCAGCAAGGCGATCAAAATTGCAATAATGGCAATAACAACGAGTAGTTCAATCAGCGTAAATCCACGACATTTCCTGGACATGAGCGAGCGCCTTTATTAAAAGGAGAGTCCGTGCGATTCATTTAAAACACTGTATTATTTCAAGTCTTTCATTCTACGGGTAGTTATAGTCGATACAATATTGCATAGATGCAGCCCGGCGCGCGAATTCACATAGTCTTGGAAACGGGAAAGTATGAAAATGACTCAGAGCCCGATGAAATCGGTTACCGAACTCCGGGCGACACTGGAAGCTTTTGCAGCGCGGTCTGCTGCATTACAGATCAAACAAGGCAGTGATCCTCAACACCTGCTCAAGCAGTTTACCGATCTCAAACGGGCATCTGATGCAGGTAATTACCGGCGGTTTGCCACCGCAGATCGTCAGCTGCATCAAACAATTATTGAGCTGGCAGATGTCCCCGGCCTGAAATCATCCTGGCTGGCAGCATTTGAAGCGCAGAATACATTCCGGATTAAAACCCTCGAACAATGCTGGCCTGATCTCGCGGTCCTGTTTGAATCACATCGTCCCCTGGTCGATGCGATCGCCTCCGGGTATCCCGAGGAAGCAGAAGAGGAAGCGATGGCGCACCTGGATGCAGTCTGGTTTCGCCTGGCGGATGCGACTGACGATCAGTCTCTGCCTCGCGATCCACTCTCTCGCGCATGTGCATTTCTGGCATTTCATTTTCATGAACCGATTCGCCTGCCGGAGTTGGCTCAGGAAATTGCCTGCTGTAGCCCCGGCCATCTGGCAAGGCTCTTTCACGATAAGCTCGGCTTGAGCTTCAGCGATTATCTGATTGAGCTTCGGATGCAGAAGGCGGCCCAGCTGCTACAGCGCTCTGACAAACCGATTCAGGAAATCGCCCGCCGCCTGGGATATGCCGATCCATCCCGATTCACCATTCATTTTCGTCGTCGGTTTGGACAGCCCCCCCGTGAATTCCGCGCCTGTTTCACTCGTATCATGAACTGAGTTTATTCTGCATCACACGACCAATCCGTTATTTGATCGAATTCAAATAAGCGAGCAGGTCGGCCATTTCCTGTTTGTTGATCTGCTTTTCCAGTCCCTCAGGCATGAATGACAGCCGCGAGCTGATCAGCTCATCAATGTCGATCCGCAACACAGTATCACTCGTGCCATCCGCACGGGCAATTGTAATGCTGTTCGCATTTTCTTCTTTGATCAAACCCGTAATCGTTCTCCCCTGGGTGGTCACCAGCAGATAGGTCACATACTGTGGCTTCACCTCGCGGTTGGGATCGAGAATATTCAGCAGCACCGCTTCGGTTCCCCGGTCTTTAATCGCTTTCAAATCCGCTCCCAGCTGTACGCCGACATTCTCCAGACGGTGACAGGCCGAACACGATTTCTTGAAAACCAGTTTCCCGCTGGCCGCATCCCCTTTAAGTTTCAAAGAAGACTGATACTCCTTGATGACATCGGAACGCCCGGTCAAACGCTCATTGTGAAACAGGGACTCCGCCATTTTTTTGACTGCTTTGTCCTGATTCTTCTTCAACAGCTGGACTCGCTCCGGACCTATATCACCGGGATTGATGTCGCCCGCCTTCACCGCCTCCAGCAGACTGACCAGCCATGGCTTTCGAGAAAAGAGCGTCTCGACCGCGCTCATCCGTAACTGAGGACTCAGGCCAGGCCAGGCTGCAATCAACAGTTCAGCCACGCGATCATCGTTGATCAGCCCCAACGCTGTGATCGCTTTCTGGCGAACCGGCAGAGGCTGTTGCACTGAAAGCAACTCTTCAAAAACCGGTTGTGTTTCATCAAAGGGACCGATACTCAAAGTCGGAATCGCTTCCACGCGTGTTTTCACCACTGCTTTACCATTCGTCGCCTGAGAGATCGCGGTCTGCATCATCCCTTTCAGCAGCTTCGCCGTATGATCACTGTCCGATTTGGCAATCACCTGCTTCGTCACTCCCGAGGCCCGAGAGAGCAGATTGCGAAACAGAATTTCCGCCAGCTTCTGATGTGATTCCGGCAGAGCTTCGAGTGCAGCCAGCACCCGTTTCACATTACCCGCTTCCTGCTGGGCACCAATCTGGACGGCTAACGCAACCAGGAACTGCTGGATCTGCTTTTCTTTGAGTGACTTGTTATTCTTGATCAGAATTTCGAAGACCTCGCCGGCTCCCTGATCCAGCGAACTCTGTACCGCCATCCGTATCCATTGATTGGCTGCATGTCGTTTCAACAGATCAGCCAGCGCCGCATTGCGTGCCGACGATTCAAATGCTCCCAGCGAGAATGCAGCCTGATACTGCACTTCGAGTGAAGGATCTTTCGCCAGAGCAATCATCTGTTGTTGAATTGCTTTCGCGTCAGCAGACTGTTCGGCAATTTTTAAAGACTGCTTGCGGACCTGGAAACTTTCATCCTGCAGCCCTTTCAGTAATGTAGATTCATCTAATGATTTCAAAGCCTCCAGGGACCAGAGTGCCGTCGCCCGCGTAATGGGTTTTGTGGAACCGGTCGCCAGTTGTTTCAGATCAGATGCAATCGAAGTATCCTGACGTTCATACAACAACCTTTGAGCGGTATCGCGTGTCCAGCCATTATCACTTTCCAGTAATTCAACCAGTGCCTGTGAACTGAGTTTTGTCAGATCGGTTTGCTCAGGCTGCTGAAATCCTTTCGGAACGATCCGATAGATTCGCCCCTTGTCCTGTCCTCCCACCGGATCCAGATGCTTGATCACCTCTTCCGGAATAAAAGGAGCGCCTTCGATTAATTCACGATACATGTCCAGGACATACAGCGCGCCTTCAGGTCCATTCTCAAATTGAACCGGTCGGAACCAGACATCCGTCGAAGCCAGAAACTCCGCATCCTGGTCCGCACGCGGAGCCACCAGCGACAGTCCGTCCGGCTGAGGAGCTGCACGATAAACAAGATTATTCGCCGGTTCGCCGACAAACAGATTCCCCTGATATTCCGCAGGCCAGGCACCGCCACGATAAACGGTAATCCCCGTCGCTGCAGTGAAGAAACCGGAGGGCTGTCCCTTTTCATAGTCACCCCGCTCACTTGCTGCTCGAATCCGGGACCGCAGCACACGCCACGGTTCCACCTGACTGATACGCAGCAGCTTCGTGAACTTCCCACCGGGAGCAATCGAAACCGGAGCGGCCGGCGGTGCCAGGTAAGGATTACGGGCGATATAACGATCATCGTACATCAGCACCTGCATCGGGATACTGTTCGCGCAGACAAACTCACGGTTCCAGTTCCCCAGGCTCATCCCATGCTGTCCGCCACCGGTCGTCAGTTCAATCGTGCGGGTTTCGGGGTCCAGAATTACGCCCCGCCCCTTGGTATTGTAAGTCTTCTTGTTCTCATCAGCGGCGAGAGTCACATTACCGCCATCAATGCCTGTGGAGAAATGGATTTTGTTATCAAGGCCCCAGCGGAACGAATTGATCATCCCCTCATCACCTTTATCGCGACCGAATCCTGTCATCACCACTTCACGCACATCAGCAATACGGTCACCATCGGTGTCTTTACAGTAATAAACATAAGGTGGTGCCCCGACAAAAACGCCCCCCTTGTAGCTGAAAACTGCGGTCGGCAGCGTCATGTCAGACAGAAACGGGTAGCTCTTGTCGAATCGGCCATCGCCGTCGGTATCTTCCAGCAGTTTGACCGAACTGTAGCCTTCCTTATTCGCATCATTGTATTCCGGCATTTCAACCACATACGCACGACCACGGGCATCAAAGCACATCGCGACGGGATCTCGAACCAGTGGCTCTGCCGCCACAAGTTGAATCTCAAAGTCAGAATGGATTTTGAACGACTTAACAGCCTCTTCCGGCGTGAGCGGCAGTATCCGAGGCATCTCCGCTGAATAATCGACCTTGGGTTTACTCTCCGTCTTGTCAGCCGATTGGGCTGTGATCGTCAATCCGACCAACAGCACAGAAATGAGAGCAAAAGCGAAAACAGAAACACGAAAACGTGAAGTCGGAACAAAGGCAGGCATGAATCAATCCTGTTGAAGACTCAGGAGGCGGGAAAGGGACTTTATTTAACATCCCTAATTTATAAGTTTTCTGCATTATAAAGCAGGTATCACAGCAAGTTGAAGCACGCGATGCAAAAACTGACCCTTTTTCTACAAATCAGCTTTCATCGATATGTAACTCAGCATGCCGTGTCAAAGTCATTCAGTCTTTCATCAGTTGTTTCAGCTCTGCCTGCAGCTGTTTCACCGTCTCTTTCGCAGCCGGATCGTTGATCAGGTTCTGCATTTCATAAGGATCACGCTGCATATCGTAGAGTTCGTTCATCTCTGTCAGTTCATTAAATTGAATGTACTTCCAGCGTGGCGTGCGAACAGCCGTGTACCCCATTTTGACCAGCCGCGGAAACACGGTGTCACTGTTGTACTCCACCAGGAACGACTGCCGCCAGTCCGCCGGATGAGCCCCTTTAAGCAACGGAACCAGACTGCAACCATCGTACTTCTGATCGGTTTTGACATGCGCCAGATCCAGCATCGTTGGAGCCAGGTCCACACTCACCGCGAATTCATCGATCAGCGTCCCCGCTTTGATCAAAGGCGGATATCGCACGAGTAAAGGCACGCGGATCCCTTCTTCATAAGGCAACCGTCGCTCCACACTCAAACCATGTTCGCCGTACCAGTAACCGTGATCGCTGGTGAAGACAAACACCGTGTCGTCAAGTTTCCCCTGCGACTCTAACAGTTCGCACAGCGAGCCCACCCCTTCATCAATGCCAGCCAGCATCCGCAGACGGTCGCGGATCACTTCATCACTGGTTCCTGTCTTCTGACTTAAAGGTGGCAGACCCGGCACAGTTCGTTTTAATGCCCGTTTCCCTTCCAGCGTATCCACCACATTCAACCTGCGGGGAATCGCATCATCGCTATACAGCTTTTCGTGTCGCTTGGCAGGCATGAACTTCGCTGCCGACGGATCGGTAATACTTCCATCGTCGCGCTGCGTCAGTTCCGGATGCAACGCTTTGTGTGCAATATACAGACAGAAGGGTTTCTCACCCTGTGCTTTGACGAATTCATTCACTTTCTGATTGAGCACATCCGTCGTATGTCCCTTGAACTGAATTCGCTCGCCATTGATGTTCAATGTTGGATTAAACGAGGTCCCCTGCCCCTTCATACTCACCCAGTGATCAAAACCGGGGCGGGCCGTATCGTCATTCCCCATATGCCATTTTCCGACATACGCGGTCGCGTAACCAGCTTTCTGGAGTTCCTGGGGAAATGTCTTCAGCGTATGGCTGTGTTCGCTGCGGTTGATGTTATCGAAAATTCCATGATTGTGCGTGTAGCGTCCCGTCAGCAGACAGGCCCGCACAGGAGAACAGAGGGGCGTCGAACAGAAGGCATTCCGGAACCGGGCCCCTTCGCGGGAGATCCGATCGATGTGTGGCGTCCGCACAAACGGATGTCCCATGCACCCCAGTTCGTCCCAGCGAAGATCGTCTACCAGCACGACAACCATGTCAGGCTGCGCGGGAGCGGCTTTCACAGAGACCGCATTCAGGCAGAGGCAGATAACCAGACAACACCAGACCAGAGTCTGCACCATGACGAACCGGGGAAAACGTTTCACGAAAACTGCTCCTGGTTGAGATTCATAAATCATCGTCTGAGCACGCGGACGAATTGGTTGAGACTTCACTGTACCAGACTGCCCGGGTGAATCAAGTAAGCTGGCAGTTTTGGCAGAACCGGAATCGGGCTTCCGACCTGCTTCACAAATCGCAGTACTGCTGCTCTGTCTCCCTCTCATCTGTTTCTTCCTGCATAAATTCATCTTGACTCCGCCAGGCCAACAGCGATAAACGCTAAAACGTGTCGCGCGCGTGACCAGTTTACAGTGCACTGAAACACGCGTCGCCTGTTCCCGTTCTTCACTATAAAACAGCCGCTTTTTTCCAGATATGCACTGCCTGAAAACTCACCCGTTCCGAATGTATGCCTGCGGGTCGCCACACTTCGCAGCCCCTCGCCCCGGCACCACTTCGACATCGCAAAATATCGTCCCGGTATCAACCTGTATCGCCACATCGTTCCCAAAATCCACTTGATGCTCTCACGCCCTTTCCTAAGATTCATCCTCGAACGGGAAACTAAATTTCCGATAACCGATTCAAAGCAAAACGCAAAACCAGCCATATGAGAAACACCGAATACCTCGACCATGCAGGCGAAAGCATTATCGAACAGTGACTCACGACACCCAGAACCTGGCATCCAACCCATTCCTTTTTCGTGAAGTTTCGTATTTTTCGTGGTAGAAAAATATCTTCCGAGTGTCCGATCGGGTGGGCCCTGTAGGCTCGCCCGGGTGGCGCTGTTGGCTTGTCCAACAGTGACTGTAAAAAGCCCCCATCACCTGAATCACAAAGCATTATAAAAGAAGCACACCCGCCCCCGCAGATGAAATTCCCGAACCACTGCAGATAAAACAGCGGACTTAGTAAGTTCAACACAATTCACAGTAGAACAGATTAGCCGAAGGGCCTTAGCCCCGGTTGTATTACGAACTTGTCATCAACCGAACCGACCTCTTGATGACTGATGACAGGAAAAAGAACTACCACGAAACCACACGAAATGATAAATGGGGTGAACCCGGACGCACATCCAGGCCGAGCAAAGCGAGCAGGAAGCTGTCAGTGAAACTTCACTGAGAATTTAATACGTTTCAAATTTGGAATGCTATGCAGAACCAGAAACCATCAATCAAGCAAGCAAGATTTGGTAAAAAGGTGATTGAAACAATTATTCACTTGATCCAGGACGTAGTTCGGTTCGTTAATTTAAATACAGGGTGAGACTGGTTTAAACTGACGGTCTTGCAGATGTTTTTTCTTAACACAAACAGGTGCTTGAGATGCTCAGCGCATTATTTATTACTTTATTTTGTGTAATGTCTGGTGCGATCTGGCTATTTATGGTCTATCGAAATTCACGGTTACGACTCAAGGGTGAAATTTTATTTATCGCATTGCTTTCCTGGCTCTCAAGTGTGTTGCTTCTTTTAAGCGTTTTTGGATTGAGCTTCATTATAATTCACATCTGGCCTGATCTGTCTCATCTGTGGGAACGTTTAGAATTTGTCGTGATTTTCTTATTCGTTAGTATTCTGCTTTCTTCTTTGATATTCATTCTGTTTTCATTTCGAGTGGAATGGTTTTCTAAATATTTATTTGCAAGTTTCTCACCGCGTGATGAAATCGATCACATGAAATAAAAAACGAGAAGAGCAGCATAATTAACCGAAAACATTCAACATTAGCCGCAGGGCCTTAGCCCCGTGGTCTGCTTTTCAAAAACTGATCCAGTTGTTATGAAGGTTCT
>TARA_R110001592_G_scaffold6853_1_pt1 | contig 37910 bp, 31 predicted proteins | sample TARA_R110001592 | Tara Oceans TARA_R110001592 (sample SAMEA4398387) | marine metagenome | biome: Polar Biome; feature: [SRF] surface water layer (ENVO:00010504); material: water (ENVO:00002006), including particulate matter (ENVO:01000060) such as... | depth 5 m | reverse complement strand
GCTAAAAAGATGCAGTCTTTAGAAGAAAATATTAAAGAAAATGAAGCGAAACTTGTTCAGCTTGAATCTGAAATTAAGGAATGTTTGTTAAGCCTGGAAGCCCTAAATGCTAAGTATGATTCTTGTAAACAGCAAAAAATATTACACGAAACTAATTTACGTAAAATTGAGCAAGTCATTTCCTCCAATCAGGCGAAACATGATCAGTTTTTAGTTAGACTAAACCGTACCGATGAAGATATTGCCGAAGTTATTTATCAGAAAGAAGAGTACGCCCTAGCATTAGAAGAAACTCGATCTCAATGGCAACAATTCATGTCGCAATTAGGTCAGTTTTCAGAGGAGCGTGAAGATTTACTAAACAAAAAAGAGCATGTAATTTCAAGCCTAGAAAATGCCAGAGTTTTATCAAGAGAAGCCAGAGACCGATTTCATCAGAACCAACTTTCTCAGCAGCAAAAAGAAAGTCAAAAGATGCTTATCACTCAAACAGTTCAACGGTTAAATATAGAGTTTGAGCAGAGGCAATCTAAAATTCTTCATATATCTCAGCGCGATAGTGTTGATGATGAGCTTATTGAGAATTTAAGTCTTCAGCTTGAAGGGCTTTTGGAAACTCGCTTAGTAAATGAAGAAAAGCTAAGCGTTGCTAGGAAAAAGGTTGAAGAATTGACTAGTGTTTTGCGAGAAGAGGAACTAAAGCGTAACAACTTTGAATCACATATTTCTTCGGCTAAAGAAGCATTAACTTCTTTACGCATGGAGGCTCAAGCATTATCTATCAATCAAAAAAATCTCTTGGAAAAAATACAAGATGACGATTTTTCGTTAAATGAAATCATTGAGCAGTTAGCCAATCATGACACTGAAGTATTTTTAACTGAGTCTTTAACTCAATTGGAAAGTAAGATTACTAGATTAGGCTCTATAAACTTAGCCGCTATTGAAGAGTATCAAGTTCAAAATGAACGTAAAATGCATCTTGATGAGCAAAATGAAGATCTGATGGATGCGCTTGAAACATTGATGACTGCAATTAAAAAAATAGATAAAGAAACACGCATACGTTTTAAAGAAACTTACGATCAAGTTAATGAAGGCTTGCAGCGACTTTTCCCCAAAATATTTGGAGGAGGGGATGCATACCTTGAATTAACAGATGACAATCTCCTCGAGACCGGTGTACAAATTATTGCACGGCCTCCGGGTAAAAAGAATGCCACGATTCATCTTCTGTCGGGTGGTGAAAAGTCATTAACAGCAATAGCGCTAATATTTGCAATTTTTGAGCTAAATCCAGCGCCTTTCTGTATGCTGGATGAAGTGGATGCACCACTGGATGATGCAAACGTCGGACGATTTGCAAATATAGTTAAAGAAATGTCTGCTCAAGTGCAATTTATTTATATATCGCATAACAAAGTTTCAATGGAGCGTGCTGATCAACTTATGGGAGTAACCATGCATGAGCCAGGTGTATCCAGGCTAGTTTCAGTTGATATTGAACAAGCGGCAGCAATGGTAGAGAGTGCGTAAGGATTAACGATTTGTTAATACTGAATGCTTTTATTGAAAGCGAGATGCCCTATCATTATAATTTAAAACAATTTATTTGGCACTTTCTTTAATTCTAAGTGCATACAAAACAAACCTACAATAAAGTGAAAAAATGAACTTAAGAGATTGGTTAATCATCATTGGTGTTGTCATTATTATTGGCATTTTTATCGACGGCTTTCGTCGAATGCGTTTGGCAAAAAAAGATGCTTTAAAAATGTCTCTGGATATGGGAGGGGATTTTGAAAACACTCCGATAGATGATAACTTTAACCCAGAGTTACCCGGTGGTGGGGCACGTATAATCTCTTCTGAAGCACTAGATACAGGAGTAGTTACTGTTTCAGAAGACGCACTGCTTATTTCTAAGGAAAAACTAGTTGCTAACAAAACTGATGATGTAGATTTAATTCTGAGTGACAAAATATCTGCTGATTCAGAATCAAGAATAAAATCACAAGTAATCGTTGAAACAGTGAATTCTTCATCTGTAAAGTCTTCTAAGAAAGCAGTCGCTCAAGTAGAGACAAGCAATAAAGATAGTCATGCCTTGGTTATTGTTATTAATGTACATGCTTTAACCCATCAAGGTTTTCCAGGTCATGAAGTTAAAAAACTACTTGAAGCTTGTGGCTTAGATCATGGAGATATGTCGATATTTCACCGTCATGAAGAGGATGATTTATTAAGTCCGATACAGTTTAGTGTCGCTAACGCGATTGAACCTGGATACTTTGACCCGGATACACTTGATGAAATATCAACACCTGGCGTAAGCTTTTTTATGACTTTGCCTGGCCCTAAAGATTACAGCAAAGCGTTTGAATATATGCTTGAAACTGCGCAATGCTTTGCACGTAATTTAAAGGGAGACCTTAAAGATGAGAATTTAAGTGTTATGAAACCCCAGACAATTGAACATTGCCGTCAGCGAATTAAAGAATTTAAACGCAAAGAATTATCAAAAAATAGATTATCAAGCTAATCGCTTGTTAATTCCCCGTTAGTTTTTAATAAGAAATAAACATGATAGATTTGAATGAGAAATTGAAGCAACTTCGCGATCAATTAAATCAATATAACTATCAATATTATGTTTTAGATGATCCAACTGTACCTGATTCTGAATATGATCGTTTATTTCACGAATTAAAAAACCTAGAAGACCTTAATCCTGGCTTGATAACAAAAGACTCTCCAACACAAAGAGTCGGTGCAACTCCCTTAGCTGTATTTGAGCAGATAGAGCATAAAGTTCCCATGTTATCGTTGGATAATGCGTTTACATCAGAAGATCTAAGCCAATTTTATAAAAGAATTTCAAAATTACTTGTTAATCATGACATGCAATCAGATTCTATTGAGTTTACTGTTGAGCCAAAGTTAGATGGTGTCGCAGTCAGCTTGTTTTATGTGTCTGGAAAGTTGGTTTACGGGGCAACGCGTGGTGATGGAAAGGTAGGCGAAGATATTACGCAAAATGTTCGTACCATCAAATCAATTCCTTTGGTTTTAAGGGGGCAGGGTTATCCAGATGAACTAGAGGTTCGCGGTGAGATATTTATGCCATCTGCATCTTTTGATACTCTAAATCAGGAAGCTCAAGTTCAAGGTACTAAAGTATTTGTGAACCCTAGGAATGCTGCTGCTGGTAGTTTAAGGCAGTTAGACTCAAAGATTACAGCTAATAGACGATTAAAAATGTGTGCTTATGGTGTTGGTTTTTCCAGTATTGGTCAAATTACCACTACGCACTTTGAAAGCCTTAAACAATTAAAAGAGTGGGGCTTCCATATTAGTTCAGAGCTCGTAAAAACAAATTCAATCGAAAAATGTTATGACCTCTGCCAAAAATTGAATACTAAAAGAACTGATCTTGATTACGAAATCGATGGCGCTGTTGTCAAAATTAATGACTTTAGTTTGCAAGAAGAGTTAGGTTTTGTTTCACGCTCTCCACGCTGGGCAATAGCCTATAAATTCCCTGCTCAAGAAGAGATGACGACCTTGTTAGATGTAGACTTCCAAGTAGGGAGAACGGGAGTTATTACTCCAGTCGCTAGATTAGAACCAGTTTTTGTAGGTGGCGTCACCGTTAGTAATGCGACTCTTCATAATATGGATGAAATCAAACGTCTTAATATAAAAATCGGCGATACTGTAATAATAAGGCGTGCTGGGGATGTTATTCCTAAAGTTGTCAGCGTTGTATTAAGTAAAAGAAATGATGATAGAAAATTTCGGGAAATTATCTTGCCCGATTCTTGTCCGGTTTGTGGCTCTCCAATTGAGATAGAATCAACTGGCGTTCTTGCTCGTTGTAGTGGTTCGTTAATTTGTTCAGCTCAGCTAAAAGAGTCGCTAAAGCATTTTGCTTCACGTAAAGCCATGAACATAGATGGACTAGGTGATAAGTTAATTGAGCAGTTAGTTGAGAAAAAGTTTGTCAAAGGTTTACCTGATCTGTATTCAATAGGCATTAAAGATCTGTCGTTAATGGATAGAATGGCCGAAAAGTCTGCAGCCAAATTAATGCAGGCAATTGAAAATTCAAAAAAAGTAAATTTCTCACGTTTTATTTATGCTTTAGGCATCCCAGAAGTAGGTGAAACTACTGCTGAAATATTAGCAAATCACTACATCAATATTGATGCTTTGATTGTTGCTGATCAGAAGAGCCTCATGAATCTACCGGATGTAGGCCCTGTGGTTGCTCAAAATATAGCCAGTTTCTTTGAGCAAGAGATAAATCTTGTCAAACTAGAGCAACTCAAATCTCATGGAATCGTTATTATCTCTCCAGAAATTCTTGAAAATAATGATTTGTCCTTATCAGGAAAAAGCTTCGTGATTACGGGAACGCTTCCATCTTTAAGTCGTGATGAAATGAGTCAACGTTTAAAAGCATCCGGAGCAAAAGTTCAATCTACTGTCTCTAAGAAAACCGATTATCTTATTGCAGGGGATTCGGCAGGCTCAAAACTTCAAAAAGCATTAGATCTTGGTGTTCAGATTTTAAGTGAAGGAGATGCACTTAAGTTGTTTAACTCGATTTCTTGATGCATTTCAATTTTTCTCTCTTCAATAGTGTGACCTAAAGAGCGTTTCAAGGCTTCATAGCTATTACTTATAACTAGAATTTCATATCATTGATGTTAATTCAGCTGTTTTAATACTTATAATTGCCAATTAATGAGCAACCTTAATGGACTATAAAAGAACGTTACTCAAATTTATTTTCATATCGTTTGCTATTAGTATCATATCTGCTTGCGATACAGAAATAAGCCCCGAACCTTTAAGTATAACCGGTATACCACCAGATCTTTTGTATTATGATGCAGAGTTCAAGTATGAGTTTGGTGCATCTGGCGGTGATGGTGTTTATCGTTACCGTTATATACAGGATCCAGATATTGATGGTAACGCTGAGCTTGAAGCTAACCCTGTTGTTATGAATATTGAGGTCGTAGATTCGGCAAAAGGAGCATTTATATTAAGAGGTGTTCCAACGTTACCTACAGAGACACCAGAGCAACTTAATAATCAAAAACATAAATATCAAATTGAGCTTACTGATGGTAAACACACAGTCACTAGAGATTTTGAATTTACTTTAAGTCAAAATAAACTTAAGTTTTCAAATCAAGGCAGTGTCCGTGAAGGTGTCGTCACAAATACTGTTGCAAGAAATTTGCTAGCACAGCTAGAGCTTGGGGATACAAGGATTTGCACTGGCGTAAAAGAAAGTTCATATGAGAAGTATCTAACCCCAAATGGATATGCATACCCTTATGTGCTACAAGTTATTGCTGATGCCCAGGTGGCTTCAAAAACTGAAATATTCTACCGTTTTGAAACGAGTTACAATGAAAGTTTCTCAGAAAAAGACAAGAAAAATGCATCTCAAGCAAGGAAGAATGTAGATTATATAGATGCTGAAAGGTCAATAGTGCTTGAGCCAGGAATGATAAGCTGCGTTGCTTACATTGATTTATTGGATGACAAAATAATAGAGGATAAAGAATCAGTATCTATTGAGTTTTTCAACCATAAAGGTGGCGCTCTCGATTATAGTTCCGCAAGAGTAAAATTAGAAATAAGTGATGATGAAATACTTCCTGGTTATGTAAGTAAAAATATTGTCAGAAATGTAGGTGACAAGATTTTTGTTCCCATCACTATATCTCAGCCAGTGGATTATCCTGTCACAATAAATTTTTCTGTAGATTCAAGCGAAACAACAGCGGGAGATGGCGATTATATTATAGAGCCAAGTAGTGGTGTTGTTACTATTAACCCTGGTGAATTAGTGTCTTCTTTTAGTGTCAGCTTATTAGAAGAGAGTAGTGCTCAAACAGTTAGAATTGAAGATAAAAAAATAACACTCACTACAGATTTGGATGATTTGCTTAATGTTGATCCTTTTACTATTGAAATAAATGAGTGGTCTGATTCAGTAGAAATTGATAGTGAAATAGTTGGTTATGAGGCAAATGATGAACAAGTTGTTGATTTTATTTCAGATGTTGACGGCGTCATAACTACGCTGATTAAATCTATTTCTAGCGCTAATGAAACGACCACACTTCGATCGTATAATAGAGATTCAAGTCCTATTGATTTTTATTCTAACGGTATCTTTAAATTTTCTAAAATAGGTGTAAATGTTTCTGCTCAAGCAATTGTAAGTGAAACTAATTTTCCGATTACTCAAGCCGCTGTTATTCTGAATGTAGATGGTTTATTTGGCGATATTTTTAGAGGAAATACAGATTTCGTTGTAGCTTTGTTCGAAAAAGAAAGTGGTGGAGTATTCGATTTAATTTCTGTTAAACAGTTTGGAACAGAAGGTGATGATATTGTTTCTGGAGCAAGAATTTTCAATGGTACCTTGTATGTTTATGGCAAAACAAATGGATTAAATTTTGAAGGGAAACCTTCATTTGAAACGAATAATGGTGGAGAAGATGGTTTTTTATATGCTTTGAATTTAGGTAATAATTCTTTCAAATGGGCGCGTTTCATTGGTACTAGTGCTCAAGATAATATTGTTAGTATTGATTCAGGGAATAAAGATCTCATTGCTTTGGTTTCAACCAGAAATTCAGATGAAGATGCATTCGTTAGAAAAGTATCTACTTCAACAGGGTTTGATATAGAAGAAGATCAACCAGCAGAAATTAATACTTTAAGAGATGATAGGCCTGTATCGGTTCGATTTGATTCTTCATCTAGTAGTTTTAGGTTGCTGCTTGATAGTGATGCAGACCTTGATTTTGTAGATAAATTAACATCTTCTTTAACAAGAGATGTCCAGCTTATACCCTACGATTCAGATAATAAATCGTCTACTTCCCTGAAATTTGCAACGGATCAAGAGGACATAGCTAAATCTCTTGAAAATATGCCTGATAATTTAAATGTTATTATATCTGGAAATACTTTTGGAGAGATGGATGGCAATATAAAAAAAGGGATAAATGGGGCTGATATATTCTCAGCCATACTAGGTACTGAAAGTTTAAATAATACATCGGGGGTGAGTACTTTACAGTATGGTACACCGGCTGATGACTCTTTGATTGCTGTTAAACCAATTAGTAATACAAAGTTCTTCGTGTTATGGAGCGAAAAATTTACTGATCCAGTTAATCAAGTTTATCGTATATCTGCTTTCTCGATAGATGGAGAGAAATTAAGCAGAGACCCAGAATAGCCATTCTTCCTGAAAGGAAGTTATCCTGCTTTGCAGCTTTGCAGCTTATCGATTATTTCTGAGCAATTGACATGTCCAAAAAAGCTACAACATCACGTGGTGGTCGTTTCATTAAATTAGCGGGTATGACCGCCTCTGTTGCAAGACGTTATGCATCAGAACGAATTCAGTCAGTTTTTTCAGATGAAGACAAAAGTAAAGAGCGAAAAAAAATTGCCTATGAAAAAATGGCGGATGATATTGTGGGTACCTTGGGTGAGCTGAAAGGTGCTGTAATGAAAATAGGCCAAATCGCTTCTCAAACTCAAGACCTTTTACCTAAAGAGTTCTCTAATGCTCTTAAGAAACTGCAAAAAGAAGCACCGCCAATAGCGTTTTCTATTATTAAAAATCAAGTTGAAAGTGAACTCGGCGATTCATTAGATAAGTTATTTAAAACATTTGATGAGAAGCCTTTTGCTTCAGCGTCAATTGGTCAGGTTCATAGGGCAATGACTTTCGAAGGAAGGGAAGTCATTGTTAAAGTTCAGTATCCAGGGGTAGATAAATCGTGCGATTCTGATTTGAAACAGCTTAGATTGACTCTTAAATTGGGCGGTTTGTTGAAGCTGCCAAAAGAAAGCGTAGATTCTTTGTTTTCAGAAATTAAAGAAAGACTTCATGAAGAATTAGATTATGAAAATGAAGCAAGTAATATAGCGCTGTTTAAGGCCTTTCATACTGATCATCCTCTTATATTGATCCCTGATGTTTTTAGTCAATTATCTACACGGCATATACTAACCCTCGAGTATATTGCAGGTGATCATTCTGAAGAGTTGGAAGGTAAGGGTTATTCTCAAGAGCAAATTAACCAACTTGGTGTGAATTTGTTCCAAATGCTAATAGAGCATTTATTTGAATTCCAGCATATACATGGTGATCCGCATCCAGGAAATTTTGCCTTCAGAAAAAATGGGTCAATTGTAGTTTATGACTTTGGCTGCATTAAGATACTTAAACCAGAAATTGTACAAGCGTATAAAGATGCTATTCAAGCTAGTTTATTGGAAAACTATGATGATGTTGATGATGCGTTGCAGCGACTTGGGGCAAGAGTAGTTAGTAAGGATTCTCCAGGAGTTGATTACTATAAGGTATGGAGAAATATATTTTTTGAACCTTTTATTTGGCAAGGTAGTTATAACTTTAAATCTGCAAAGCTTCATTTAGATGCGGCTAAGCAAACCCCTTTGTTTTTTAAGTACCTTTCTCATTTTAAGCCACCTGTCGAAAGTCTATATATCGATCGTATGATTAGCGGCCATTACTGGTTAATGAAAAGTATGGGGGTTGAAGCAAACTTTAGATTAATTCTAGATAAATATATCTAGTTTAAATTGGATGATCATCAGCTTTAGAACTTAAATAATTTAGTGACGAGTTAAACCAAACTCTAAATACATTACATGTTTATTAGCACGTGTATATCTAGGATTTGGTTTAAAACTTTAGTCTTTAAGGTAGAAGATTAATAATTATTGCTGTTGCAGCCGTGATAATTGCAATAATAGCCATTACATTAGCTTTCTTGGTTTGCGCTATGTATGGCGCTATGTCTTGCTTAACTTGTATTTGTGCTTGCGCAGCGCTAACTTTGGCTGCGACTGCTTCAGCTGCACTCATTGCTGCTTTTTCTGCTTTTTCTGCTCCAGACTCTCCACCACTATGAATTGCAATTTGTTTGATTTGCTCTATAGCTTTTGGAGATAGTTCTGCTTTTTGTTCAAGTAGGTCACGAATACTTTTAATCTCGCTCGTGATTTGCGTTTGAAGTTGTATTGTTGTTTGTTTCAAGCTTGCATCTAGAACTGCTTGTGAAACCAGATTTACATTATTATCTTGTCGAGCTGATAGTCTACGGATATCACTCTTATTTTCTTGAGTGTTTGTATCTAGCTTTTGTAGTGTTGAGCTTATTGGTTGTAGCGCATCTTCCAAGGCACGAGATATTAATTTGGTAGATACTTCCTCTATTAATTCTTTACTCATTTCTTCTTCCTCTTCCACGATTGAGGTGATAACGGGTTCATTTTGATCGGGTTTTTCTGGTTCAATGCTAGTTTTCTCAACAATAACTTCTTGCGCAGCAATTGTATTAACTGGTTCAAGAGTGTTTATCTCATCAATAAGTTCTTTAAGTCTTTCTGGCTTGGCAGGTTTACCAAGCATTCCATATGCGCCAGAATCTTTAACTTCAGCTTCGTAAGCGTCACCTTCTTTAGATGTATACATCAAAATAGGAATGTGACTAGTTAAAGGGTTTTTTGTGATTTCTCGAGTAGTTTGCAAGCCGTCCATGCCTGGCATCATATGATCCATGAAAATCACATCGGGAAGAGGGTTGCTAGCTAAGTAAAGTAATGCTTCTTCGCCAGACTCGACCATATTAACTTCTAGACCATTTTTCTGAACTAAACGGCTCAGCATAATGCGTGCAGATTTTGAATCATCAATGACTAATGCTGTACTGACAGCCATGTGCGCTCCTGAAAACTAATCGTAATTATCTAAAGCATAGATGATTTTAAAATAAGTAGGGTTATTTTTAGTGTATTTAAGCTAAAAAAAGTTGCTTGAGTTGACTTGGATGTTGAATTATATGGCTTGCACACCAATCAGTTAGCTTTGAATGGCTCTCTATATAGCCGTATTCCGCAGCAACGGTTATCATTTTGGCTGCATTGCCAGCAGCAATGTCTCTGTCATGATCACCGACATATACACTTTTATTAAGATTAATATTTAGCTTTTTTGCAGCTATAAACATAGATTCTGGGTGGGGCTTTGGTTGAGAGACGTCATCTGCACAGAGTAATAAGGAGCATCGAGACACTAAATCTAGCTTTAACAAAAGTTTTTCTGTGAATTTTCGAGGTTTGTTAGTAATTATTCCCCAAGGTATTTTTTTTTCTTCACAAATTGTTAATATTTCAGGCATCCCATCAAAAAGCTTTGCATGAATACCCACTACCTGCATGTAGTTTTCCAAAAGCTCTTGTCGATATTTTTCGAATAACTCTTCCCCCTCTGAACCGCCAAATGCAAGTTGAGTTAATGCCCTGGCACCATTAGATACCGTATTTCGTATAGCCTGCTCATCAAGAAATTTAAAGCCATGCCTAGCGCGTTGAGCATTTAAGACTTCAATAAAATCAGCGGCTGTATCTACCAGGGTTCCATCTAAATCGAATAAAAGAGCATCTATTCTATTTTGAGGTTTACTCATTCTGACTTGCTAGCATGAACAATATAGTTAACGTTTACATCGCGAGCAAGTTTGTAAATCTTAAGTATAGGGTTGTAAGTCATGCCAGTGATATCATGAAAGTCTAAACCTGCTTGTCTTACATAATGCGTTAATTCGGAAGGTTTAATGAATTTCTTATATTCGTGCGTACCCTTTGGAAGCATTTTTAATAGGTGCTCAGCGCCGACTATTGCAAACAGAAATGCTTTTGGGTTTCTGTTTATCGTAGATAAAAAAAGTTGTCCACCTGGCTTAAGAAGCTTTGCGCATGCAGCAATGACAGAGGCAGGTTGTGGGACGTGTTCAAGCATTTCTAAGCAGGTAACTACATCAAAAGAACCAGCTTCTTGCTCTGCAAGTTCTTCTACTGTAATTTGTTTGTAGTCAACTTCTACGCCTGATTCTAATCCATGAAGGCGAGCAACAGATAAAGGAGCTTCACCCATATCTATACCAAGAACTTGCGCTCCTCGTTGAGCCATGCCTTCCGAAAGAATACCGCCACCACAACCGATATCGACCACTTTTTTTCCGGCTAATGAGCAGCGTTCATCAATGTAATTCAAACGAAGAGGGTTGATGTCGTGCAGAGGTTTGAATTCACTTTCCTTATCCCACCATCGACTTGCGAGTGCTTCGAATTTTGCAATTTCATTAGGGTCTACATTCGTTTTTATTGGCGTTGCTTGATTCATGTGTTTGCTCATTAATTGATAATAATAAAATCGATTTATGGGAGAATTGGTTGTACTACAAAAATTACGATAATTGGATTTTCTCTGCCCATATTTGCGCATTTTTTAATATTGATGATTCATTTATTCGGGTAAATTTACCATCTTTCAGTAATTGTTGGCCCTGAATCCAATGATCGCTAACTTGTTGTGAATTTACAGAGTAAACAATATCTGAGTGAATATTATAGCTGGGCTGACTATTCAATCTATTTAAATCGATGGCTATAAAGTCTGCTGATTTTCCTAGTTCAAGTGATCCAGTTATTGTATCTAAACCTAATGCTTTAGCGCCATTAATTGTTGCTAATTCAATTGCGGTTACTGCATCTAATGCAGATGCATTCTTTGCGATCGGTTTAGCGATTAATGCTGCGCAACGTAATTCACCAAACATATCTAGGTCATTATTGCTTGCAGCGCCATCAGTACCAAGAGCGACATTAATGTCATGTTTAAGAAGTTTGTCAGTTTCACAAAACCCGCTTGCTAGCTTTAAATTTGATTCTGGGCAATGAATGATATGGGCCTTGCTGTTTTGAAGTATAGAAATATCTTCTTCATTGAGTGCGGTCATATGGACGCATTGCAAGGCTAAATCCTTACTGATTAAACCTAAATTTGCTAGCCGTTGAATAGGGCGGATGCCGCTATCTTTTATGGCTTCATCAACTTCAAATTGAGTTTCATGTAAATGGATTTGTACCTTAATATTTTTTTCAATAGCAATGTTCTTAATTTGTTCCAAAGGCTTATTTGAAACGGTATAGGGTGCGTGTGGGCCGAGCGCTATTTGAATGCTATCGCTGTCTTTGTATTGCTCAAATAGCGCGAGTGATTTTTGTAAATACTCTTCAGGGCCTGAACCCCAAGCGGTAGGGAAGTCAAGAATCGGGCAGCATAATTGAGCCCTGATGCCCATTTCAACAGCTGCTTTTGCAGCCATTTCAGGAAAAAAATACATATCACTAAAGCAGCTGGTTCCACTGCGGATCATTTCGGCAATGGCTAATTGGGTGCCATTATAAACAAATTCTTCAGATACCCACTTTCCTTCAGCTGGCCAGATGTGGTCATTTAACCAATCCATTAAGGGGAGGTCGTCGGCTAAACCTCTAAATAATGTCATTGCTGCATGGCCATGAGCATTAATTAAGCCTGGCATAACAACGTGAGAACAAAATTTTTGAGTATCTGTGGAATTAAAAAAAGACTCGCATTCTTTCTGAGGAATGATCGCAAGGATTTTTCCTTTATCGACTACGATAGCATGATCTTTGAATACCTTTCCTCTAGGAATAACTGGTAAGATATGGGAGGCATAAATTATTAAGTCGACAGACTGTTTATTAGGCATAATTGACGCTAAATTAGTTGGAATTTGAATGAGTTTGCAGTATACCTTTTATCAATTTTCAATCAATGCCAAGAATATGTGCGGTGTGTTACTCTTTAATCTTTTTGTTGTTAATTATTGTTTACTGATACTAATTTTATAGTGGTGGAAAATGTCCTCGAATCAGACAGATGTAGATACAGAGCATACAGAACCTTTAAATGAGGGCGACGAGCATATCCAAAGCAGCGAGATAGGTGACACCTCTGAACATAAGAAAGAGTTTAAAGCTAAGGTAACTAATTGGTGGCAGCAAGAAAAACATAAAATAGCACAGGGAGGCATGCTTAAGTTTCTTCAAGATAATAAAGGTAGATTTGATAAGACATTAAGTAGTATTCATCACAATAATTTTTTATATCGCATTACTAATCGTTTATTTGCTTTTATCTCTATGGTGGCTGGGTGGATAGATAAAACGAAAGACTTGATTCTCCATTTATTCTTAAAACTACCTGCTCCCTCGGTAATAAAAGGGTTTCTGCAGTCTGCTGTCGATGCAATTAACTTTAAAGGCTTAGTAGGTTTTATTAATGCAAAATTCTATTCCTTAAAAAATGCACCTCATCACCTGCCATCACTGCAAATATTCGAAGATATGTTATCTCATGCAAAAAAAGATGGCTTTGATGTGAAAAAATATTTTCCTGATTTATCTAGAAAATATCAATATCGTAAACAGCAGCTTTTACAGCACTCCTTTTTCAAAGAGTTTTCCAAAACTTGGATAGAAAAGGTATTGGCAACCCCATTTTCAATAACCCGTTCCTTATCGCCTGTTTTACCTGATTCGCGTTTGTGGCATAAGTTTTTTGATCTGCTTGAACGTCGGCATATTAAAGATTTGATTTTAGTGAGTGAATCAGGACAACAAACTTCATTTAAACATGATCCTCAATACTTAATTGAATCATCTGAGGTTAAGCAGCGTCTATATCAAGCTTCGCTGTTGAAATCTACTGGGCGACGTGTCTTTATTATTGGCCATCATGAAAGTTATGTTGGGCCTTATTTGGTTAGAAGTGTCTTGCGGCGACTTGGTTTTGAAAATCTAGCAGCAAATTGTAATACCGTCGTTGGGCCAAAAATGTTTTCAAATCTTGTTTTGAAGAATGGTGCAAGTAATGTAGGTAATCTATTTTTAACCTTGCCTTCTCAAAAAACCACGGTTGTTAATGAGAAGGACTTAGCAACTGCGTTAGCTAATACTGCCCGACAAACTCAATTTCTTATTAAAATGCCAAATCAGGTTTTACGTTTAATTGAAGGTATGAGTTATCACGACTTTATGAATCGTCTTGTTAGGTTTGAATCTATAGGCTTTGAAGAATTAACTAATGAGTTGGTACAGGAAGATAAATTAGTTGTTCGAGAATATTTTAATTTTGCCCGTGAGAATCAAGCTTTAAATGAGTTAGAACGTGAAGATTTTGAGCTTTTTAAGAAAGTTATGTATGAACCCTTTTTGCTGTTTCCTGAAGGCTCACGTTCGTATATTGCTAAAAATGGTGATGTAACAATGAAGTATGTGAATCCGCGCTTCATGCAGGCTTACTTACGTCCCGGTGATGTTATTTTGCCTCTTAATTTAGTAGGTGGGTCAGATATTACTAAAGGGCTACTTCTAAGTGTTGCTAATATGGGATTGTCAGTAGGTGAGCCTTATGAGATTTCACAAGATATGATAAATAACTATGAAGTAGAAGGCTTGAACGTGATGCGAAAAATTGCAGCGTTGCCTAATATAAAGCAAGTATTTTTTGATGAAACTATTCAGACTAAAACTAGCTTAGGTAAGCGTGCCGCTTAATCGTGTTTATGGAAGAAATATAAGGCCTCTAATGCTTTTTTAGATAATCGGAGTCTTGTATTTTGTCAGTTAAAGTGGTTTTTTGTATTTCTTATGTAAATGTCATATTTAATGTATGTTCTTCAATAGTTATATAACCTATTGTTTGTAATAACTATTTGTTGGTAATTTTTGCCTACCATTCATCAAATGTATATCGAACATATAAATGATATATTATATTTATTGTCCTCCATTCATTAAACTCCACTTCGAATTCTAAATCACGTCTCTTTTAGATCATATTAATTGGCACTTAAGCTGATTAGGCGTATGAAGCTAAAGAGACATAATTCCTAAACTCAAGGGATACCTAAATGTCACAATACCAAGATGATATCAAAGCAGTTTCAGCTGTTGTAGAAGCTAAAGGCAATAGCTGGTCAGCAATCAACCCAGAATCAGTTGCGCGTATGCGTGCTCAAAACAAATTCAAGACCGGTCTTGATATCGCGCAATATACTGCTGATATTATGAATGCTGACATGGCTGTATTTGATAAAGACAAGACTAAATATACACAGTCTCTAGGTTGCTGGCACGGTTTTGTCGGCCAACAAAAAATGATTTCAATCAAGAAGCACTTCGATGGCAAAACCGATCGTCGTTACTTGTACCTTTCAGGCTGGATGGTTGCAGCGCTGCGTTCTGACTTTGGTCCACTTCCCGATCAGTCAATGCATGAGAAGACTTCTGTTGCATCGTTAGTTAAAGAGTTATACACATTTCTACGTCAAGCTGATGCGCGTGAACTTGGCGGCCTTTTCCGTGAACTGGATGCTGCTAAAGAAGCTGGCGATTCAGCAAAAGCTGCTGATATTCAAGGTCAAATTGATAATCACGTAACGCACGTTGTGCCAATTGTTGCTGATATTGATGCTGGCTTTGGTAACGCTGAAGCGACTTACCTAATGGCTAAGCAAATGATCGAAGCGGGTGCTTGCTGCCTACAGATCGAAAACCAAGTTGCAGATGAGAAGCAATGTGGTCACCAGGACGGTAAAGTAACTGTTCCTCACGCTGACTTCCATTCAAAGATTCGTGCACTACGTCACGCTTTCCTTGAGCTAGGAATCGACAACGGTCTTATCTGTGCCCGTACTGACTCTGAAGGTGCTGGTCTTACTAAAGAAATCGCTGTTGTTAAAGAGCCTGGTGATTCTGGTGATATCTACAACTCTTTCCTAGATGTTGAAGAAATCAACGTAGCTGACATGGCTGAAGGCGATGTATGCTTTAACCGTGACGGCAAGCTAGTTCGTCCTAAGCGTCTACCTTCTGGCTTATATCAGTTCCGTCAGGGTACTGGTCATGAGCGTTGTGTATTCGATTGTATCGGTGCGCTTAATGCTGGTGCTGACTTACTTTGGATCGAAACTGCAATTCCAACAGTATACGAAATTGCTGGTATGATGGATGATGTGCGTAAAGTTCACCCAGATGCGAAACTTGTTTATAACAACTCTCCTTCGTTCAACTGGACTCTAAGCTTCCGTCAGCAAACTTTCGACGCTATGGTTGAAGCTGGTGAAGATGTTTCTGCATACGATCGTAATAAGCTAATGTCTGCTGAATATGATGAGTCAGAATTGTCTGCTAAAGCTGATGTACGAATTCGTACATTCCAAGCTGATACAGCTCGTGAAGCAAACGTATTCCACCATTTGATCACTTTACCGACTTACCATACCACTGCGTTGTCTGTTGACAATCTAGCGAAAGAGTACTTTGGTGATGCTGGTATGCTTGGTTATGTTGCTGGCGTTCAGCGTAAAGAAATCCGTCAAGGTATTGCATGTGTTAAGCATCAGAATATGTCTGGTTCAGACATGGGTGATGACCACAAAGAATACTTTGCTGGTGAGAACGCTCTGAAAGCTGGTGGCGCGAAAAATACTTCTAACCAGTTCTCTTAATCTGAGATAGGTTAGTTAAGCTTTTCTCCTGTACTTAAGATTAAAAGTTAAGGTAAAAAAGTTAGGGTAAAGGCTTAAGGTATTTCAAAAGGCGACTTTCTTAATTGAATGTCGCCTTTTGTTTAACTAAGCTGGGTAAAACCAATAAGAGGTCGGAGTTTCGAGTCAGACTTCTTATTAGTTTTAGTTTCAGGAAATACAAACTTTTTAGAGTGAAATCAATATGAGTGATGCGCCAGTTTATCTACAAGATGCAAAAGATCTTTTGAGTGATGATGGTTTTGCTGTGAGTGGCACTTGGTATCATGGAACGTCATCTGCTTTGTGGGAGTCTATTCAGAAGCATGGTTTGAAGCGTTCTGGTGATAAGGATTTAAAGCAAGCAACTAAAAAGACGATGGCCACGATTGGTAACCATTATACAGAAACTATCGAACCTGTTTTTCTTTGCCCATCAAAAGAGTTGGCATATTATTGGGCGCAGCAAAGAGTTAGCGAAAGGAATTCTCGATTCGAAGGGGCGGAAGAGCCAATTGTTATCGAAGTTCGTTTGCCAAGTAATTCTTTATCAAAAGTGAAGCCTGACGTTGGTGCAATGAGTTTGTTGCTTCTAGAAGGTGGAGAGCGATATTTAGCCTTTTTGGCAAAGATAGCTCAAAATTTAGGCCTTACTAGTCCAAATATTGATTTACAAAAAGCGGATAGAATGGAGTATCTTGAAAAGCTTGGTATGGCATATATAGACGAAAATATAAGTGCAAGTGATCTGTCTTTATTGGTTGGCTAGATTAAGTATTGTTTTTTGTGGGTGGTATGATGCTCAAATGAATGAGCATCATAAATAAGCCTTTAAATGCGTTCCTGAAAACCATTCAATCGCTGTACTAAGCTCTTAAATAGCTTTGGGTTAGCAACAATGATCTTGTCTTCTTTTGCAGAAAAAGGCATGCCGTTAAATGTTCCTGTTAATACGCCGGCTTCTTGGCATAGCAGTAGTGCTGACTCAACTTCCTGAAAATTTACGTTTGTTAAAATTGCAGCATCTATTTGTCCGGATGCCACCATCGCAATATCTAAGGCATCGCAATATCCTGAAAGAACTTGTTCGACATGGCTACCTAGCTCATTAGCAAAATCTGCAATTTGATGCTTTGTATTGCTCGTTGAGAATTGTTTTAAGATGTTTGTAGCGATGACTGCTTGATCTAGGTCTTTCGTAGAAGAGCAGCGAATGCGGCGGCCATTAAGAGCTGCGCCACTACCTCGTGTTCCGGTGAATTCTAGATTACTGAAAGGGCTTACTAAAAGTGTATTTTGGGCTTTACCGTGGTGCTTGTGGAGAATTGAGTAAGCGCAAGAAGGTAGTTTTCGAAGCAAGTGCTCAGGGTTATGGATGTGGTTGATGTGCCAGCTATCATCTTTTGTTTTATCTAAGGTTTCACCTAGGCCAACAATAAAGTGTGCGGGGTTGGCTTTTTTTAGTGCATCGTAAAAATTCTGATAAAGGCTTTCTTCGAGATGACTAAGTAATTTTGCATTTGCGTAAGACTCTGATGGTTTAGGGTCATTTTTGTCAATGGTTTGAATAATATATTCAGAAGCTTGACGAGAAGCTCTTAAAGCGATGTTTAATATCGGTTGCATGCCAGCCCACTGTAGTTGATAAGTGTAAACAAAGATTGTTTATGAAAACAAAAGATCGAATTGCTAAAGAACGAAGCTAGGTGCAACGCATTTATTATGCCGCTGACTAACTTGCGCGCATCATAGCAAAAAAAATATAAGATAAATACTATTGGTGTTTTTCCTCTCCCATCTATTTGCAAACAACGGTAAACTACTTGATCTTTTTGGTCTCATCATTTTTGTTAATGACTTTCTAATAAATAATCGATCGATATAGCTTAGAAGTTAATACCTTAACTTTATAAAATTAGGATAAATTTTGTCAGAGCACCAGTCATCTCCCACAAAAAATCAGCGCCGAAGACCAACTCAAGAACGAAGTAAAAAGCGTTATGATTCAATCCTTTTAGCCGCTAAAGAATTGATTGCTGAAAAAGGGAGTGCGCAACTAAAAATACAAGATATAGCTAGTCAGGCAGGCGTCACTCCAGCCTCAATTTATCAATATTTCCCAAGTAAAAATGCAATAACATTAGCTTTGGCGCAACATACTTTTGATCATGCTTTCGATTCATTAGAGTTAAATTTACCAAAAGTAGAGAATATTGAGCATGCATGTCTAGTCTTACAGGAAATGATTGAAGCTTATTATCAGGTTTATTTAAGTGACCCTGCGATGCTAGATATTTGGGTTAGTATTTCGGCTGATAAATCCCTTCAGGCTCTTGATCTTGAAGATAGTCGCCGACAGGCAGAGTTAATATTTTCATCCATAAAAATGTTTTTTAATGAATCTTTATGGGACAAACTTTATCAAGTAAGTTTTCTTTTATCTCATATGGTAGGCTCGGCAGTGAGAATGGCGTTGCAAGTTCCTGTATGTGAGGGACGGGGTTTAATGGATTCTTTTAAAGGTCTTTTAAATCCAGCTTCTATTCATAGCATGTTAGATGCCGAATAATCTTTAGACTCAGGACGTAATATAAAGTGAATCAAGATAACTTTGCCGATCGCATTAAAATAGTACTTATGAGAACAACGCATCCGGGAAATGTTGGTGCTGTTGCGCGTGCGATGAAAAATATGGGTTTGCATGATCTATCACTTGTAAATCCTGAGTTTAATAAAGTGCTATCTGAGGATGAGGCATTGCGTCGTTCTGCTGGAGCGGAAGATATTCTTACTGGTGCAAAAAAATTTACATCTCTGGATGATGCTGTTTCAGATTGTCATGTATTAATTGGAGCAAGCGCAAGAAATCGTAAGATGCCTTGGCCACTTATGAATCCCCGTGATTGTGCTAATGAGGTCATGAGCTTAATTACTGATACTAAAGAGGTAGATGTTAAAACGAAAGTAGCCTTTTTGTTTGGGCAAGAAGCAAGCGGTTTAAGTAATGATGAGCTGCATCGTTGTCATTATCATGTAAATATTCCTGCTGTCGCTGAGTTTTCATCGCTGAACTTGGCAATGGCAGTTCAAGTGATGTGTTATGAAATGCGAATGGGCTTTTTATATTCGAATTCTCATGAACATAGCAAAGCTATTTCAGCGATTGTTTCACCGAAAGATGAAGGTTGGGATGAGCCCTTAGCTTCTATAAATGACGTTGAAGGCTTTTTGGTGCACTTGGAAGAGACATTAATTAAGACGGAGTTTCATAACCCAAATAGCCCAAGACAGTTAATGACCAGATTGAGAAGATTATTTCAGCGTACACATCTTGATCAAATGGAAGTTAACATATTGCGCGGTATATTAACGTCTATACAGAAAGGCTTTAAATAGGGTTCTTAAATTTAACAATCCACCCAAATTTTTCATCACATTTTTTGTTGTTGTTTTAATGGTTTAAAAAGGTCAGCTTATGTTCGAAGTCTTAAAAGATGATATTAAAAGTGTGTTCAATCGCGACCCTGCCGCGAGAAACACTTTCGAGGTATTAACAAATTACCCTGGGCTTCATGCCTTGCTGTTACATCGACTGGCGCATAAGTTGTGGAAGAGTAATTTTAGGTGGTTAGGGCGAACGCTCTCAACTTTTAGTCGATTTCTGACAGGGATTGAAATACATCCTGGTGCTCAAATAGGGCGACGTTTTTTTATTGACCATGGTATGGGGGTTGTAATAGGAGAGACGGCTGTTATTGGTGATGATGTGACTCTCTACCAAGGTGTGACATTAGGTGGTACTAGCTGGAATAAGGGTAAGCGTCACCCGACACTAGAAAATGGTGTGGTTGTTGGGGCGGGCGCTAAAGTATTAGGCCCTTTTGTTGTTGGAGAGAATGCTAAAATTGGTTCGAATGCCGTCGTAACAAAAGCTGTTCCACCTGAAGCAACCGTAGTTGGAATTCCTGGGCGTATTATATTAAAAGCTGTTGCTGACCCTGCTAATCCAGATGAAGATAAGCGTAAAAGAATGGAGGAAAATTTTGGTTTTGATGCTTATGGTCTAAGTGATGATATGCCAGACCCGGTAGCTCGTTCAATTAGAAGTATGTTGGATCATATGCATTTAGTTGATGAGAGGATGAATACTATGTGTCAGGCTTTAAAGAAAATTGATAGCACCTATCGAAATGTAGAAGTTCCCTCTATTAATGATGAAGATATGCGCTGCTTTAAAGATGAAATAAAATGATTCTTGTTGTGAGTTGTGCTTTATTAAGCTTAATACTTGATTAAATTAGTAGGGTAATAGATAATTTTTTCTTTCCCTACTGGCTTAATAATTTATGCGTCTGACTACAAAAGGCAGATATGCGGTTACAGCGATGCTCGATCTTGCATTGCATGCTTGTAAAGACCCTGTATCACTTGCTGATATATCTTTACGTCAAGGCATCTCACTTTCTTATTTAGAGCAGCTTTTTTCTAAATTAAGGCAAAATACTTTAGTGAAAAGTATTCGTGGGCCTGGTGGTGGTTACTTGTTAAATAAAAGTGTTTCTGGTATTTCTATCGCGAATATAATCGATGCTGTAGATGAGTCGGTAGATACTACTCGATGTAAAGAAAAAGGTAATTGTCAGGAAGGCGAGACCTGTTTAACGCATCATTTGTGGCTAGATTTAAGTCAAGAAATTCATAAGTTCCTTAGTGATATTACCTTAAAAGATTTGATGAATAAGCGCGAAGTTCAAATAACTGCGCATAGGCAGGATCATCATGCTGAATTAATCAATGCCCAGTTATTAAATATTTGATACTCTTCTTTTTTATAATTTGATGATTCAATCAATTATTCCCTTCATTATAGTTTTAAAGTGAATAGCCTTTTATATGAAGACTCCAGTTTATTTAGATTATGCTGCGACCACGCCTTGCGATCCTTTAGTTGTTGACGTTCTTATAAAATGTCTCACTTTGGATGGCAACTTTGCAAATCCAGCGTCACGTTCTCATTTTTATGGTTGGCAAGCAGAAGCTGCTGTTGAAAAAGCTAGAAAGCAGGTGGCTACTCTTTTAAGTGCAGATACGCGTGAAATTGTTTGGACATCTGGTGCAACGGAAGCAAATAATTTAGCTATTAAAGGTGCTGTATTAGCTCGTGCTGATAAAGGAAAGCATATTATATCCTCGCTTGCAGAGCATAAAGCGGTAATTGATAGTGTCTCTTACCTTGAGACGCAAGGCTTTGAGGTGACTTGGGTAAAACCAGAAAAAACAGGTGAGGTTTTAGTTTCAACTATTGAACAAGCAATAAGGCCTGACACTATTCTGATATCAACCATGCATGTCAATAATGAGACCGGGGCGATAACGGATATAGAAGCAATTGGTAATCTCGCTCAATCAAAAGATATTATGTTTCATGTTGATGCCGCGCAAAGTGCAGGCAAGTTGCCTATTGATACCACAAAAATTCAGGCAGATATGATTTCTGTTTGCGCTCATAAGATATATGGGCCGAAGGGTGTCGGGGCTCTGTATGTTAGAAAAAAGCCTGGTTTTACCCTTCCTGCTCAAATTCATGGTGGTGGACATGAGCAAGGTATGCGCTCTGGTACTTTGCCTACGCATCAAATTGCAGCAATGGGGGCTGCTTTTGAGTTGGCAAACGATTTAATTGATCAAGAGTTTGAAAAGTTGTCTGAATTTAAAAGCCTGTTTCTAGAGAAGGTTATTCAGCATAAAAGTGTCATATTAAATGGTGATTTAAATTGTTCGGTTCCGGGTATCGTGAACTTAACATTTAAAGGTGTCGATGGTCAGGTCTTGTTATCAGCTCTGCCAATGTTAGCAATATCTTCTGGCTCTGCATGTAATTCTGCAACAGTATCCCCGTCGCACGTTCTTAGATCTATGGGGGTAAGCGAACAGGAGGCTTTAAGTGCTTTAAGGTTTTCTTTTGGTCGCTTTACAACAAAAGAAGAGGTTGCTTTTGCTGCAGAAAGCTTACTCAATGTTTTAGAAAAACTGACTGTTTAAAATGCCATTTTTAAACTTCCTTAATGGTATGTTAGTTAAGTGTCTTTTTTGTGGTTTGCCCTGTATAATTCCGCCTCAAAATTTCTAATGTTGTTTTTACTTAATTTGGAGGCCAGTCATGGCAGTAGAACGTACTCTTTCAATCATTAAACCTGATGCAGTTGCAAAAAATGTTATCGGTAAAATCTATAGCCGCTTTGAAACAAATGGTTTAAATATTGTTGCTTCAAAAATGCAGCAATTAAGCACTGAAAAAGCAGAAGGTTTTTATGCTGAGCATAAAGGTCGTCCTTTCTTTGGTGATCTAGTTAAGTTCATGACATCAGGTCCTGTTGTTGTTCAGGTGCTTGAAGGTGAAGGCGCAGTGGCAAAACATCGTGATCTTATGGGTGCAACTAATCCTAAAGAAGCTGCTGCAGGTACCATTCGCGCAGATTTTGCTGAGTCTATTGATGCAAATGCTGTACATGGTTCAGATTCTTCTGAATCAGCTGCACGTGAAATTGCATATTTTTTCTCAGCAGATGAGCTTTGCTCTCGCGCATAAGACGAGCTTAGTCTTATTGTAAGCAGGTTGTATTTTGATTTGGTTTGGTGCCATCAAAAGACTCCTGCTTTTTGTCGTTTTAAACTAAGCCTTCAAACAGGTTTATTAACAGGTTAAATATTCATGACAACTGAAGTGACAGAAACGAAAAAAATCAATCTACTTGGCTTAACTCGCCAAAAAATGATCGATTTTTTTGCTGAGATGGGTGAAAAGCCATTTAGAGCAAAACAAGTCATGCAGTGGATTCACCAGTTTGGTGTTCATGAATTTGATGAAATGACAAATATTAGCAAAGTTCTTCGTGATAAAATGAAACAAGTCGCTATTATTCAAGGGCCTGAAGTTATATTGCAAGAAATATCAAGTGATGGAACACGAAAATGGGTAATGAAAATGCCTGGAGGCAGTAGTATCGAAACTGTGTTGATTCCAGAAGGAGATAGAGGCACCTTATGTATTTCCTCTCAAATAGGCTGCGCTCTAGATTGTAGTTTTTGTTCTACTGGTAAGCAGGGTTTTAATCGTAATCTTAGTACAGAAGAAATTGTTGGTCAGATTTGGATAGCAATCGCATCCTTTGAAAATCTAGATCGAAATAAAGATAGACCCGTTACAAATGTCGTATTTATGGGGATGGGCGAGCCATTATTGAATTTTGATAATGTGATGGATGCTATCAATATCATGATGGATGATTTCGCGTATAGTATTTCAAAGAAGCGTTTAACGATCAGTACAGCAGGCGTTGTACCGGCAATGGATCGTTTAGCAGAGTTCACTGATGCTTCTATCGCTATTTCATTACATGCACCAAACGATGAACTCAGAAATCAGTTAGTGCCAGTAAATAAAAAATATCCTATAAAAGTATTGCTCGCATCTTTAAAAAATTACTTAAGCCAGCTGTCAGATAAACGAAAAGCAACAATCGAATACACACTAATGGCTGGTGTTAATGACAGAAAAATACATGCTGAACAGTTAATTGAATTATTAAAAGATGTACCCTGTAAAATTAACTTAATTCCATTCAACCCTTTTCCTGGTTCTGGGTATAAAAAACCATCTAGCATGGAAGTCAGATGCTTTCAGGATTGGCTAATTGCTGGTGGATATATCACAACAGTAAGAACGACGCGCGGAGATGATATAGATGCAGCTTGTGGTCAGTTAGTTGGGAAGGTAGAAGACAGAACACGTAGAAGCGCACGCTATATAGATTTAAAGCAGGCCTAAATATATTAGGGCATTTTTGTTAAATTCGAAATTAAAGACCATTAGGTAATATGTTTAAAAATAAAGTAAAACAACTAAATAACATAAAACAGTTTGAACTCTTAATAATTGTATTTATGAGTTTTTTATTAAGTGCCTGTGTTACAAAAACAAATAGCTCATTAACTGATAAAGCGGATCCAGATGTCGCAGTTGAGCGATATGTTCAGCTTGGTTTGGAATATATCAAACGAGACGATCTTCACCGCGCCCGCAAACATTTATCTCGAGCTCTTGAAATTAATCCTGTTGATGCTTCAGCCAATGCTTCTATGGGCTTGATCTATCATCAAGAAGGTGAAAACGAGAAAGCAGAAGGGCTGTTTAAAAAAGCGATAGAATCCGATATGAATTATACTCCTGGTCGGACGTATTACGGTGCCTATCTATTTTCTCAACAGCGCTATAAAGAAGCTTTGCAGCAGTTTCAATTAGCAGCAAAAGATACTAGGTATGAAGGGCGAGCTCAGGTTTTTTCGAATATAGCCTTATGCCAGATTAAGTTAGGAAGCAATAGTTTAGGGATTGAAGCCTATCAAAAAGCACTTCAATTAGATCGCATAAATGGCGTGGCCTTATCTGGCCTCACAGAATTATATATACAAGACGGTGAATACGAGAAATCCCAGCACTATTACAACAGGCTAGTTAGACTGATTCGTGAAAATGGCATGCGCCATACATCACAAAGTTTATGGCAAGGTATCAGAATATCTTATAACTTTAAAAGTCGGGATCAAGCACTTGGGCTCGCTTATCTATTAAATGAAATGTATCCAGACTCAGAAGAAAACTCATTAGCACATTCTTTGTTAAATTCTGGTTTGATAAACTCAATACAAACTAATAATTCTGGTACACGTAAATGACAGATACACTGCCTGAAGCACAGTCTAAATCTGGCCTGATTTTAAAAGCTGCTCGTGAAGAAATGTCACTAACGCTTGAGCAAGTTGCAAATGAACTCCATCTTCGGCCATCGGTTATCAAATCAATTGAAGAAGAAAACTATGATGAATTTACAAGTGATGTATTTCTTAAAGGCTACTTTAGAACCTATTGCCGTTTAGTTAATTTACATGAAACTAGGATGATGGATTTATTGGAACAGCAATTAACAGTTCGTCAAAAACGAGTTGAACATATAACGGAACAAGCAAATAAAGAAGTACAAAATAAAAAGCGTAAAAAGCTATTTGTAACCTTGGCCGTATTCTTTGTGTCTATATCGCTAGTTGCTTTTGCTTATCAAATGTCAAGCAAAACGATTAGTGATGCGTTTGATGTACAAGAAAAAAATGATGGCAATCTTCAAAATATAGATGATGCTAAAGGAATATTTCCTTCAGAAAATGAAACTACATCTAATCAAGAAGTTGATATTGTTAAAATAAATGATGCAGAAGAACCCACTCAAGTCTCAAGTATTACTGGTAAATTGAATGCCTTAAACGAAGATACAGGCCGTGTTGAAGACGCTTCATATGAGACATTAAAAGCTATAGATCAAGAAGAATCAGAAGACGTTCCAGTTATAGAAGGTCCCACTGAAAAAGAGATCCCTACTACTATAGTAGCTTCTTTAAAGGCATCTTTTACAGGAGAATGCTGGTTCAAAGTAACAGATAGCTCTGGCAAAGCGGTGATAGCTGCGCTTAAGAAAGCAGATGATGAAATAAACTTTAAAGGTTTGGCACCATTTCATATTGTAATTGGTGATGCGTCTAAAGTTACTTTGACCTTCCAGGATGATTTAGTAAATCTGAAGCCATTTACTTCAAGAAATGGCCGTGCTGAATTGACCCTAAAACCCTCAGATTCGGATAATGAAGGTTAAGTTTTATTATGAAGTTTGAATCACCAATAATACGTCGTAAATCAACTCAGATTTGGGTAGGAAATGTACCAGTAGGTGGTGATGCTCCTATTGCTGTTCAAAGCATGACCAATACTGAAACATGTGATATTGCCGCTACTGTCGCTCAAATTAAAGCCTTGCAGGATATTGGCGCAGATATCGTCAGGGTATCTGTACCCTCTATGGAAGCCGCTGAAGCGTTTAAGTTAATTAAGCAGCAGACCACAATTCCTTTAGTCGCAGATATCCACTTTGATTATAAAATCGCCTTAAAAGTTGCTGAGTATGGCGTTGATTGCCTGCGAATTAATCCAGGTAACATTGGCAAAGAAGATCGTATTAGATCGGTTATAGAATCTGCAAGAGATAAAAACATCCCCATACGAATTGGTGTAAATGCAGGTTCTCTCGAAAAAGATCTCCAGAAGAAATATGGTGAGCCTAATCCAGACGCGCTAGTCGAATCAGCCATGCGCCATGTTGAAATTCTACAACGCCATAATTTTAATAATTTTAAAGTAAGCTTGAAAGCATCAGATGTTTTTATGACCGTTGCAGCTTATCGGAAAATTGCCGGCCTCATTGAACAGCCTTTGCATTTGGGTATTACCGAAGCCGGTGGATTCCGATCTGGCGCAGTTAAGTCAGCAGTGGGCTTAGGTATGCTTTTGATGGACGGCATAGGCGATACTATTCGTGTTTCTCTAGCTGCAGACCCGATACAAGAAATAAAAGTCGGTTTTGATATCCTCAAAAGTTTAAGAATTCGCTCAAAAGGTATTAATTTTATCGCTTGCCCTAGTTGTTCGCGTCAGAACTTTGATGTTGTTCAAACCATGAATGAACTTGAAGCTAGATTAGAAGATGTCACTACAGCTTTAGATGTCGCCATTATTGGTTGTATTGTAAATGGCCCAGGCGAAGCTAAAGAGGTCGATGTAGGATTGACCGGTGGAACACCAAATAATCTTTTATATCTGGATGGGAAACCTTCTCATAAATTGGTCAATGAAAATCTTGTTGATTCACTTGAGAAAACCATTCGTGAAAAAATACGTTTAAAAGACATAGAAAACGAAAAGCTTATTGTTAAGTCATAACATACTTTTCGCGTTATTAAATTGGTAAATTTAGGAATGCCTTGCTGTATTCATTAAAAGAAAGGATTTAATCTTGGCTAAAATTCAAGCTATCAGGGGAATGAATGATCTATTGCCAGATCAGACACCCATTTGGCAATACTTTGAAACTAAAGTTAAATATGTTCTAGCTCAATACGGTTATCAAGAAATTAGAATGCCGATTCTTGAACAGACAGAGTTATTCAAACGCTCTATCGGTGAAGTGACTGATATTGTCGAAAAAGAAATGTATACATTTAACGATCGAAATGGTGATTCATTAACACTGCGTCCTGAAGGTACTGCCTGTTGTGTACGTGCTGCTGAACAGCATGGCCTGCTTTTTAATCAGACACAACGTCTGTGGTATACAGGTCCAATGTTCCGACATGAACGGCCACAAAAAGGTCGCTATCGCCAATTTCATCAAATAGGCGTCGAATGTTTTGGTTTTAAAGGCCCGGATATTGATGCTGAATTAATCATCATGACGGCTCGTTTATGGAAAGAACTTGGTTTATTAGACAGCGTATCATTAGAAATAAATTCCTTAGGTTTACCTGAAGAACGTGCTGCATTCAAAGCGGATCTTGTAACTTATTTATCAGGCTATAAGTCTGAATTAGATGAAGATAGTCTACGAAGATTGGAAACTAATCCATTACGCATCTTGGATAGTAAAAATGCCAAGACACAAGAGCTATTAAAGCAAGCACCTAAACTGTCAGACTATTACGGTGAAGAGTCTAAGTCAGACTTTACAGGTTTACTTAATTTATTAGATTTAAGTGGCATTAAGTACACCGTAAATACTGGCCTTGTTCGTGGTTTGGATTATTATTCCAAAACAGTTTTCGAGTGGGTTACCAGTGCTTTAGGCGCACAAGGTACAGTTTGTGCTGGTGGTCGATATGATGGTTTGGTCGCACAACTCGGTGGTAAACCAACGCCAGGGGTTGGTTTTGCTATGGGAATCGAGCGGCTTGTTTTACTTCTAGAAGAATTAAAGCTTATTCCTGAAGAAACAAAGAACCTGATAGATGTTTTTATTATTGCGGCTGGCGAAGGTACTGTTGAGAAAGCATTTCAGGTTTCTGAAGATATCCGGTCACAAACAACGCTTCGTGTACTTCAAAACGCGGGTGCGGGTAGCTTTAAAAGCCAAATGAAAAAAGCAGATAAATCGGGTGCTTTATTGACCATAATAATTGGCGAGCAAGAACTTAGTTCTGGTCAGGTAATTCTTAAGGCATTAAAAAATGATCAAAAACTTGAAAAAGCAGGCTTAAGTGGTGGTGAACAAAAACTACTATTGTTGGATGATATCAGTTCAAGTTTAAATGCAATTTATTCAGATTAAAAATGAAGAATTTACTAACTAAATTAACAATCAATTTACAATAAAAGGGGAAATTCGTGAGCGAATTCAGAACAGAAGAAGAACAAATCGCGGCACTCAAAAAATGGTGGAATGAGAATGGACGATCACTATTAATTGGTATTGGTTTAGCCTTAGTCATTGTATTTGGTTGGAAAGCATATCAAAACAGCGTTATTCAAATGAAAACAGAAGCTTCTTCTTTGTATCAACAGCTGATTACTGAAGTAACTAAAAATAACTTTGACGATGAAGAGGCTAATACTCTTAATTATCTAGCGACTGAAATTAAAACAAAGTTTGAATCAACAGAGTACGCAGTATATGCAGCATTGTTTTTGGCAAAAGATGCAGTCAATAATAAAGATTTCGATCTTGCTAAATCAGAATTAAATTGGATTCTAGAAAATTCAGATGACCAAAGAATCAAGCATATTGTTAATGCTCGCATGGTTAGACTGTTATCTGCTGAAGGTAATAATGAAGACGCTTTAGCCATGTTAAATGCAACTCTTCCACAGTTCGAGCCAGGCTATTTAGAATTAAAAGGCGATATCAACAATCGTATGGGTGAAAAAGATGCGGCTATAGAAGCCTACTCAGCTGCCTATCAATTAGTTAAAAGTCGTCCACAAACACAGCCATTACTCGTTGTTAAATTGTCAGACCTTGGTGTTAATCCAGAAACTCTTTAAGCTCCACTGACAACTACATTCTAAATGACCTGCTTATAGTAAGGTCATTTAGCTTATTACTAGCTTTAGGAATAAACATGCCGTTTCACTTTTTTACTAAACACTTTGTTCGTCTTTGCATTTTAACCATCTTTGTAAGTGCCTTAGCTGCGTGCAGTAAAGAAAAAGTGAATCAGCCTACAGTTCTTGACCCTAAATTTATAGATAGAGTTCTGGTAGATCGTTTATGGAAACGCTCTGTAGGTGATGGAGATATTGATTTAAAACTAAACTTATCAAGCTTTGTGGTCGATCAGTTGGTATATAACATTGATGGTTACGGTTATCTTTCAGCATTAGACGTCAATACCAGCAAGATTCTTTGGGAAAAAGAACTGAATGAAAAGGTGAGTGGTGGTTTAGGTGGAGATAAGAAAAACCTTTATTACACAACGTTTCAAGGCGAATTAGTGTCATTAAATCGAGTCAATGGCGAGCAAAATTGGCGAGCAAACTTGAGCAGTGAATCTATTGCTAAACCCTCTTCAAACGGCAGTTTAGTCGCTGTGCAAACAGTCGATGGCAAGCTAATGACCTACGGCTCAGAAGATGGCAAGTTAAGGTGGCGTTATGACAGCATTGGTCCGCTTCTTTCTTTACGTGGTACGCCTTCACCAATCATTAGTCAGCGTTATACCTTAACCAGTTTTGCAAATGGCGAATTACTGGCTTTCGATAATCAAACTGGACAAACCTATTGGAAAGCTATTCTTGCTACGCCCCAAGGAAGAACAGAATTAGAAAGACTTGTGGACCCAGACGGTCAAGCAGTTATTGATGGCGAAACGCTTTATACTATCGCGTATCAAGGTAAATTAGTTGCTTTAGATGTAATGACGGGGCAGGAAAAATGGTCAAAAATCTATTCTTCTTATAATAGTATTGCCTTTGGTTTTGGTCAATTATTTGTAACGACGGCTCAAGGTGTAGTGCTGGCAATTAATCCAACGAATGGTTCAGAATTATGGAAAAGTGAGTCTTTTAAGTTTCGTCGCCTGACATCGCCATTTGTTTATAACCAGACTGTTGTATTTTCAGATCTAGATGGCTATTTGCATTTTCTCGATATACGAAATGGCAAGTATTTAGTCCGTAAACAACCAGATGAGAGTGGTGTCATGGGTGAACTAAATATTATTGATGACAAATTAATAGTATTAACCCGTTCTGGTGATTTAGTTGCCTATCAAATGTTTAGCGATATGGAAAAATTAAAACGCAGTATTGACCGAAAACTTAAAAGATAAGCTTTCTCATAGTTAATAATTATATTCATAGAACAATGTTCTCTTTCATTTATTCTCAAAGGTTTTCTTCATGATTCCTGTAATCGCATTGGTTGGTCGTCCTAATGTAGGCAAATCAACATTGTTTAATCGTTTAACAAAAACTCGCGATGCAATCGTTGCTAATTATTCTGGTCTGACACGCGACAGGAAGTTTGGTGAAGGTGTTATTAACGATAAAAAATTCATTGTTGTTGATACGGGTGGTATTAGTGGCGATGAAGTTGGTATTGATGCGGCTATGGCAGAACAATCTTTACTCGCGATAGATGAAGCCGATGTGATTTTCTTTGTTGTTGATGCAAGAGACGGCTTAACACCGATCGATGAAGAAATAGCAAAATATATTCGCCAAACCAGCAAGCCGGTCACTGTTGTTATCAACAAGGTAGATGGCTTAAATGAAAATTTAGTCGCAAATGACTTTTACTCGCTTGGCATGCAGAGCATGAAGCTCACGGCGGCTTCTCATAATCGGGGCATTTTATCCTTGATTGAAGAAGCAATGGCGGAGATTCCCGAATCTGAAGAAAAAGTCCCTGAAAATCACGGTTGTAGAATTGGTATTATTGGCAGACCCAATGTGGGTAAATCCACCTTAGTAAATCGCTTGCTAGGAGAGGAAAGGGTCGTTGTTTTTGATGAACCAGGCACAACGCGAGATAGTATTTACATCCCCTATGATCGACATGATAAGCCTTATACACTGATCGATACGGCTGGCGTGCGACGTAGAAAAAGCGTTAGAGAAACAGTCGAAAAATTTTCGATAGTAAAAACATTACAAGCAATTGAAGATTCAAATGTGGTTGTTGTGGTGATTGATGCACGCGAAGGTGTGGTTGATCAGGATTTGCACTTAATCGGGTTTGCAATGGAGTCTGGCAGAGCCTTGGTGCTTGCAGTTAATAAATGGGATGGCATGACACAAGACGACAAAAAAGCGGTTAAACGTGAGCTGGATCGTCGTCTAATATTTCTTGATTATGCCCAGATGCATTTTATTTCAGCAAAACATGGAACCGGAGTAGGTGACTTATACAAATCAATTGACCAAGCGTATGCGTCTGCATTTGCAAAATGGCCAACCAAGCGATTAACTGAATTGCTCGTTGATGTCGTAAAAGACCATCAGCCACCGATTGTTAGAGGTCGTCGAATTAAACTTCGATTTGCTCATCAAGGTGGTTCGAATCCACCAATTATTGTTGTCCATGGTTCAAAAACTGACGATTTACCTGATAGCTATAAACGCTATTTAGAAAATATCTTCCGTAAGATTTTAAAAGTGAAGGGAACGCCTATTCGCTTTGAATTCAAGACGACAGAGAATCCTTACTCAACACCAAGTCATAAACTTAAAGAAAAAGATAAGCTTAAGCAGACTAGGGACGCTCAATCTAAAGAATTTGCGAGCCGACGCGCTAAGAATAATCCACGAAATAAAAATAAACCTAAAGCAAAATGATAGAACAAGCTCCTCTCGCACACCTTTGTCCAATATGTGGTGAGTCCAATTCTTGCCAGCAAGTGAAACAGTCATCAAAACAAAATGAAGACTGTATGCCCGAAGCGTGTTGGTGTTTATCTGTAAAACTGGATGCACAATCACGCCAAAAGCTCAATGCACAAACGAATGGTAAGCGTTGTCTTTGCCAGTCATGTATCCAAAAAATCGCTCAAGCACAACAATAGACTGATAGGTTTGATGTTGTGCTAAGTAAGATTCTAGTAACGTTATGTTGCTAGCTATTCCATTTCAAGTGCTCTCAGCTCTATAATTGTTGTATAAAAAATAGCCAGATTGATGTGGTTATTTTATGCGATCCCTCGATCCTTTGAGGTTACCCCCTTTTTTTACATAATTGATTAATTAGGTCACAAGCCGAGACTTAGTCATTTATGTAGGAGTAGATTATGGATACGCTGAACTTTTCAATTAAATTTGTTCAATTTCTATCATCTGAAGGCCAGCTTAGCTTTACAGATAAACTTGCTAATGGCCAGCAAGATAAACTCTTTCTAGAAACTCAATTATCAAAAGATAAAACCTTTGACGCTTATAGAATAATGCGTTTAATTCGAAGTTTCGATAAAAAAGCCATAGCACTGCAACGAACCGGAAAACTCGGAACCTATCCTTCAATTCTTGGGCAAGAAGCCATTGGTACCGCCATCGGTCACGCTCTTGAAAAAGACGATATTTTTGCACCTTACTATCGGGATATCGCAACGCAATATTTACGTGGTGTGAGCCTTAAGGAAACACTTTTATATTGGGGTGGAAATGAGCAAGGCAGTAATTATAAAAACTGCCCTAAAGATTTTCCTATTTGTGTTCCCATCGCGACACAATTGGGTCATGCAGCAGGTGCAGCAGTCGCCATCAAAACAAGAGGTGAGCATAACGCGACACTTGTTACTTGTGGTGAGGGTGCAACATCAAAAGGTGATTTTCTTGAAACTCTTAATTTAGCAGGAGCTTGGCAGCTACCTTTAGTTATCGTGGTTAATAATAATCAGTGGGCTATTTCAACACCGCGACGTATTCAATGTGGAGCAGAAACAATCGCACAAAAAGCAATTGGTGCTGGTATTCACGGAGTAGTGGTTGATGGGAATGATTACTTTGCCGTCTATTCAGAAGTATGCAAAGCACTCAAAAAAGCCAGAGCAGGAAAAGGCGCAACATTAATAGAAGCGATGTCATATAGGCTTGGAGATCATACCACTGCCGATGATGCTTCCCGTTATCGATCTGATGACGAACTAAAACAAGCTTGGTTAAATGAACCCATAATCAGATTTAAACGTTTTCTAGAGCAAAACTTTGTATGGTCGCAAGTCGATGAAGATGCGTTGCAAGCTTCAATAGATATAGAAATTCAAACCTCAGTTGATCAATATCTATCTGAGCCATCTCAGCCGCCAGAAGCCATGTTCGATTATCTTTATGAATCATTACCTGAAACCTTGCTTGATCAGTACGCAGAATTACAAGCGATCAACTTACTGCAAAAAAATCCAGTAGAAATAGCTAAAGACAGCACTCAGCATGATAAGGCTCAAATCAATAGGAGCTTGTTATGAACAAAACACTAAAAGCAATTTCAGCTAAAAAAGAGCAGACCAATAACTCTGCCATACGCAGTGTTAATTTAATTGAAGCCATTAATATGGCTTTGCATAGAGTCATGCTAGAGGATAAAAGTGTCGTTATTTTAGGCGAAGATGTTGCCGTAAATGGCGGTGTATTCAGAGCAACTGACAAACTAAGAACTGAATTTGGATTAAAAAGAGTCATGGACACGCCCTTAGCTGAAACAATGATAGCGGGAATGTCTATCGGCATGGCAGCCCAAGGATTAAGGCCTGTCGCTGAAATTCAATTTATGGGGTTTATATTTGCTGCCATGGAACAGCTAGTAGGACACGCTGCCAGAATGCGTAATAGAACAAGAGGGCGACTAACATGCCCACTTGTTATAAGAGCACCATTTGGTGGCGGAATCCATGCGCCAGAACATCACTCGGAAAGTGTCGAAGCACTTTTTGCGCATATTCCTGGTTTAAGAGTCGTGGTGCCAAGCTCGCCAAAACGCGCTTATGGTTTACTGATATCAGCCATCAAATCTAATGACCCCGTTATTTTCCTAGAACCTAAGCGAATCTACCGCTATTCCCAAAGTGAAGTTGCTGATGATGGACAAGGCTTACCCTTAAGTAAGTGCTTTATTATCAAACCAGGAAAAGATATCACCTTGATTACATGGGGTGCCATGTTAATTGAAACCATGGATGCTGCAGAAATTCTAGAAAAAGAGGGCATATCATGCGAGGTTATCGATGTCGCAAGCATTTCACCCTTAGATCATGAAACGCTTATCTCATCGGTCAGAAAAACCGGTCGCTGTTGCATCATTCATGAAGCCGCGCGTAATTGTGGCGTCGGTGCAGAAATTGCCGCTACCTTATCCGAAAACACATTTAATAGCTTGAAGGCGCCAATAGGCAGAGTGACAGGTTTTGACACCATCATGCCTTACTTCCAAAACGAGCATTACTATCTACCAAGTACTGAAAAAATAACTGAGTTAGTCAGGGAAACCATTTTATTTTCAACGCTCTCAAATACACGAAAAAATAACCAAGTAATTTGATACATCTAATAGGAGCTTCGATATGACAGCATTTATCTTGCCTGACTTAGGTGAAGGTCTAAAAGACGCTGATTTAGTAGAATGGTTAGTCAAAGTAGGGCAGAGCATTCAATTAGACGAACTCGTTTTGTTGGTAGAAACTGCGAAAGCCGTTGTTGAGCTTCCCGCACCTTCAGCAGGTATCATCACTCGCCTAGCTGTCGCTGAAGGTGAAACCGTAAAAGTGGGTCAAGTGTTGTTTGAATATGAAGAAATGAATATCGACAACGCTGAAAGCCAGGATTCAGCTGATACTCAGGTTAAACAACAATCTTCAAAACAAAGAGAAAGCGTTTCAGTCGTCGGTGAACTTACTCAAACCAAAGATGTTAAGGCAAACTTATATGAAGTAGAAGACGCCATTCCTAGTAAAACGCCACTAAATATCACCGAGCCGATTTGTATTAATGCATTTAAAGAATCTAGAATCAAAGGTTTGAAAGTGGATGTCAAAGCGCCAAAAGCGACAGCTCTTTTAAATGTCTCACCAAAAATTATGGCCTTTGCAAAAAAATTAGGTTTACAAGAAATGTTTGATTATCCCAACTTTGGCGAAATATCATTACATGACTTGCTGACTATTTATCAAGACAAGATAACAAAGAATTCGAACAGCAAACCACTTACAGGTGGCTTTATTCCCTTAACAAGTGCTAGAAAAGTCATGGCGAGAATCATGACAAAGTCTCATCAAGAAATTCCTTCAGCAACTATTTTTGAAGATGCTGATATCTCACATTGGTGTATTCAAACTGATATGACACTTAAGGTTATTAAAGCAATATCCATTGCTAGTAATAAAGTGCCAATAATGAACGCCTGGTATGACACTGAAACTATAGCTGTCCATCAACATGAAAACGTAGCTCTTGGATTGGCTGTTAATTCAGAACGAGGTTTATATGTACCCGTAATAGCGAATGCAAACCTAAAAACTGAAAATGAAATAAGACAAGAAATTAATACTTTTCGACAGCAAATAGAAGATCAAAGCATCGCCGCAAAAGACCTCATGGGCGCGACCATCAGCTTAAGTAATTTTGGTGTATTAAGTGGCCGTTATGCTACACCCATTATAGTGCCACCACAGATGTGTATTATCGGAATAGGTAAATGTAGAGAAGAAGCATTAATTAAAAATGGTGAAATTCAAATAGGCAAAATTTTACCCATTTCAATTAGTTTTGATCATCGGGCAGCAACAGGAGCAGAGGCTGCTCAATTTATGCAGTATTTAATAGACGCACTATAAAATAGAAGTTAACCAAATCACATATCCAGGCGAATATCTTGAACTCTATACATGCTTCCCTCAGTATTGCTCAGCTAGTTTATCAAGATGCTTAAACGGATTTTACCATCAGCGAGATTTATTTTGACTCTGCTCTTATAAATTCCATTCTTAGAAAAAAAACCTAATAGGAAAAAAAATGCCTTATCTTAAAAAATCGCTATTTATAGTATTACTATTCTCACTTTCTCTTTTTGCGCAAGCAGAGAAAATAGAAGAGGGAACCATCAATGAGCTTATTGTATTGTCTGGTATTAAGAGCCAGATAGAAGACTTGCCTACTTCTGTCGTTGCGATGATTCATCAGGGCTTTCCAAACTTATCTAATGAAAAGAAAAATGAACTCGCAGTTATTTTTGGTAAAGTTTTTAACTCAGATTTAGTTCTGAAAGATATTGCTAGTGATATGCAAAAAAATCTCACTGAAAATGAAGCCAAAGAAGTGATAACTTGGTATGAATCGAATACTGGCAATCGAATTGCAAGAGCAGAAGAAGACGCATCTACTCCGCAGGCAATGATTGAGTTCCAAAAAGCTGCACCACAGCTAATGACGAATTCAGAGTTGATGGCAACGGTACAAAAACTATTAGAACAGACTAAGGTTATTGAAGAAACTATCGACATTCAGGAAACAGTTATGCTTGCCACCATGGTAGGTATGTCTCAAGTACGTAATCCCGAACAAGATATAAATGTTGAGCAATTAAAAAGCATTGTTACCATGCAAATAGATCAAGCCAAGAGTGGTGTTGAGCAAATGGTCGCTGCACAACTTGCCTTCACTTATAAAGATATTGATAAGGCATCAATGAACGAATACCTTAGCGCGCTTGAAAGTCCTGCAATGAAAAAGTTCAACAATAGTAACGCTAATGGTTTACGAATTGCTTTAAGTAATGCCTTGGATCGATTACTTTCTTCTGAACAATCAAAATAACGAGTGTTGGAGTCAGATAAGTAATATCTGGCTCGCTTTGTAATGATAGCTGTGTGGGCAAGCCTGTCACGTTAAAGTCATAGCTTTATTCAGCACCTGCTTAGTCAAGTTCAGAGGAGCTTTGGGAGATTATTTATAAGCAGGTATCGAATAAACCTATGACTACTAAGACACAACAAATTAATTAATCATCTGATGTCAGCAATTAAGCAAAGAAGACTTGTCACATTTATCACCTTTGCTATTGCCGATACGCTTGAGTATTGGACATAGTATATTATAATAAGAAGATAACCGTACATACTAACCATCTATGAGAGCTTGTATATGGCCACTCCCAAGCCAATCCCTTTATTTCCTATCTACGCTGAACTAAAGCATGTTCGCTTAGATGAGTTTCCAGAATTATCACAATTTTTATCCGATGCAGAACCCTGGAAATCTCAGGCATGGAATTGGGGTCAGGATTTTTTATCTTATATTGGTCGAAATAAATCTGAACATACTTATACGCGATTTAGATCTGAGGTTGAAAAATTTCTTCTTTGGGCATTCCTAATAAAAGATAAACCCATTGATGAGTTTCGTAAAATAGATATTCTTGAGTATGCAGACTTTTGTTGGCAGCCGCCGTTAACTTGGATTTGCTTAACGAACCATGAGAAGTTTTTTATGCAAAACGGTTTATTTATGCAGAATCCTGATTGGGCGCCATTTCGCTTGATGCTTTCTAAGGGAGATCAATCTAAGCCTGATAA
>TARA_R110001592_G_scaffold361272_1_pt1 | contig 37958 bp, 19 predicted proteins | sample TARA_R110001592 | Tara Oceans TARA_R110001592 (sample SAMEA4398387) | marine metagenome | biome: Polar Biome; feature: [SRF] surface water layer (ENVO:00010504); material: water (ENVO:00002006), including particulate matter (ENVO:01000060) such as... | depth 5 m | reverse complement strand
AATATTTTTTTTCAAATACAAATAAAAGTCTTTGCGGTGCAAGTTAACAATCATTTCTTTATATGCAATACGCTTACCGTAAATATTATATTTAGACTCTTAGATATTTATGATTACTTCTTAAATTCCAGAACTTTTGGTGTTGATCTGATACTTTAGGTACGAAAAAAGTGTTTTCGGTAAGGTATTCGTCTCTTTATTCAGGGTCTGAATATTCATCCTTCTCCAACTTATCGTAGAGTTCTGAAGAGGATTCTGAAATATATTTTAAGAAAACTAGACCTAAAACTACTTATTTATATTCAGCTGCATTTATATTTTTTCGTAGTTTATCTGCAGCTTTAAACAGGTCTTGTTCAAAAGTGTTTTTTGTTTTTGCCATTAAAACTAAATAAGGTTAGAAATAAATTTACCAATTTATAAAAATCTAAATTAGTGAAATGAATTGATCTATAATTACGCATTTCTATAAATGTATTACAATTATGGTTACTACAACTCACTGTTGTTCGATAAAAGACATAAGACCGCTTCATTTTTATAACCAACCTGCCTTATTTATTACCACAATTTAATACTCGGTTGGTTTCTATTCTGAGGACTCTTGGAGGTAAGATTCAAATATAGTGCTATCTACCCGTTCACCTCCCAAACAAAACTACCACCATTAATTAGCGAGTAGCTCCCATACAGATAGGTTGTTTTAAAAAAGGCCTAACGTTATGTCATCCTTTTTTTCAAATTAAAAATTAGATTGCTTTTTACGAAGTAAATTCAATTCGGAAATATCCTGATTTATTACAGCATAACTTTAATATCAAAATATTGCATAAAGACCGGTAATTTTTAGTTTTGTTTTCGTAAAAAAACAGTAACTACCTAAAAATTTTTAGGCTGCTTCTGTTTTTTTTTATCTTTTCCATTCTAACAAACACAAAATAATAACGACTTCAACTAATTAAATTGGTATCCCATTTCCAATTATTCAGACAGCAAGCCATCGTCTTTAAATTAAGTCGCAAAAGTTATAAAATTGATTTGCTTTTTGAGCGTAATTAATTTTCTGTAATTCTTAAAAATCAATTCCACGTAGTGAATTAATTTCTGTTAAAAAACATTTGTTTCAGCTTATGAACATGTGTGCATTTAATTGAACATATGTGTTTGAATTAAGAACATGGATATTATAATTTATGAAGTTAAAGCTGTTACTTGTAAATCATTTTTAAAGCTGAAATTGTAAAACTTATTGATGAGGCCAAGTTACGAGAGTAATAAGATTTAATTGTTATTATAAAAAACCAACCATTTACTATGAATAAAACTTTAAGTGTTTTAATAATTTGCTACTTGTTTTTAGGGATTAATAATGTAGATGCTCAGAAACCAAAAGAGATAAAACGTTCATCAATAACTTTAAAACATGGTGCACACAGACTTGGCAAGCGTACCGATCAAATGATGGAAACTTGGCGCAATTACGGGTTGGGTCAATTTATTCATTGGGGTATTTATGCTATTCCGGGAGGGCAATGGAATAAGAGGGTTTACCCTGGAGCTGCGGAGTGGATACGCTCTTGGGAAGGAATGCCAAAAAATGATTATGATGCTCTTTACAAACAATTTAATCCAAAAAATTTTAATCCCAATGCCTGGGCTAAACAAGCAAAAGATATGGGTGCTAACTATGCAATAATCACAACAAAACATCATGATGGATTTTGTCTTTGGCCAAGTAAATTCTCTGATTATACAATTGCCAATACCCCTTATGAAAAAGATATTATTGGTCAATTGGTTGAAGCTTATGATAAACAAGGTATTGATGTTTATTTATATTTTTCAATTATAGATTGGAATAATCCTGGCTACAGAAGCAGCATTAAGACTGATGAAGATAGAAAGGCTTATGAAACCTTTAAAACATTTACAGAAAACCAGCTAGTAGAACTTTTAACCGATTATCCCACTATAAAAGGTTTATGGTTTGATGGTACTTGGGACGAAGCATGGAAAGAACAGGCTGAATTTGCCGATTCTCTTGGAACAAAACTGCGAACCATGATTCCTGGGTTGGTAATTGGCGGTAGGTTTAGACCCGATGAATATGGCAGCAGAGGTTTTGACAGCAATGGAGATTTGATAGGCGATTATGAACAAGGCTGGGAACGAAAAATGCCCAACTCTATTGAAGACGTGCATGGTAATGATTGGGAATGCGTGATGACCATTCCAGAAAACCAATGGGGCTATCAGTCTAAATGGGAAGGTCATATAAAAACCAGTAACGAACTTTTGGAAATGCTAGCCAAAGCAATTGCGTTAGATGGAAATTTTGTTTTGAATTTTGGACCAGATGGTCAAGGAAACATACGTGCAGAAGAAACTAAAATAGCAAAAGAAATAGGTGATTGGATGGCCGTAAATAAGAACGCTATTTATAACTGTGGTAATGTTGATTGGGAAAAACAAGATTGGGGTTATTACACTAAAAACAGGGAAACAGGACGAATCTATATGATTGTTTTCAACATACCCATTTCTAACGACTTACGGGTTAAAACATCCCAAAATATTGGTTTAAGTAATCCCTATTTGTTAGAAAAACCAAAGAAGAAACTCATAGCTAAAAAAATTAAAAATAATGAATTTCTAATTCAACTTGAGCCATCTGATTTTAGCAAACCATTAGTTATCGTATTAGAAACAATCGATAATAATTAAATATTGCGCCACTAAAAAGCATAACCTATTTATTAATTCAAAAAAAGAACAAAAAGAATAGACTATTGATATGAATTATTTTTTTAAACATATTCCTACGATTTTTAGCATTGTTATTTTAGCAGGCTACGCAAGTTCTATAAAAAAAGGGTCCACGTTTCTAATACAACAAGACAAACCAAACTTACTGTTTATATTTCCTGATCAATTACCTAATGCGACCATTGGTATCAATAAACAAGACCCAGTCATCACTCCAAACCTTGACCAATTGACAATAGATGGAGTTGTTTTTTCAAATGCCATAAGTACTTTTCCATTGTGCAGTCCTTATAGGGACATGCTTATGACAGGCAAATTGCCCCATAATAACAACCTGATAAGCAACAGTAATTCTAGCAGAGATAAGTACAACAATTCCTGGCAGAAGAATGATGTAAGTTTTTTCGATGTATTGGTTGAAAATGGCTATGATGCTGGTTATATCGGTAAATTGCATCTTACATCGCCACCACCAATAGCAGGAAAGGATTCCATTATTTGGGATGCCTATACGCCAAAGGAATTTCGTCATAAATTTAATTTTTGGCACTCTTATGGCACTTTTGATGAACATAATAAGCCACATTATTGGATTAATGATGCAAAAAAAGACGAGTTAACCTATATAAACGAATGGCCTCCAAAACACGAAGCGGATGTTATAATAGATTACTTTAAAAACGCATCAGAAAAAACAAGGAGCAAAGATAAACCCTTTGCACTTTTTTGGTCTTTAAAAACGCCACACCCACCATATCAAGATGTTCCAGAAAAATACTTAGAAGCATATAAAGATAAAACCCTGGAAGATTTATTGGTAAGACCTAATGTCGATTTAAATCCTGATGCTAAAAATTTGGCTTTTCATAAAAGAGCTACAAAAAGTAGAGCAAATGAGGCAAAAAAGCATGTTAAGAACTATTTTGCAATGGTTACGGGTGTTGACGACCAAATAGGGCGTGTTTTAAAAGCTTTAAAAGCACAAGGCTTAGCTAAAAATACTATTGTTGTAATTACAACCGATCACGGCGAAATGATGGGAAGTCATGGTTTAATGTCAAAAAACATATGGTATGAAGAGTCTATTAACATCCCATTTATTATTCGATGGCCCGAAAAAATAAAAGGAGGCCTAAAGTATGATTTACTATTAGGCCCTACTAATGTGATGCCTACTATTTTAAACATGTTGGGAGCAACAAAAGGTATCCCGTCTAATCTTGATGAGGAAGACCTGTCATCGATTATTCTTAAAAACGAAGGTACTCAGCCAAGTTCTGTGCTGTATTATTATATTGAAGAAGGTCAGCCAGCATCTGGTCACCGTGGTATTAGAACTAAAACACACACGTATGTTATTGCGCTAGACACTCAAAATATTGAACGTGTATTTTTGTATGATAATCGTAAAAATCCCTATCAAATAAGTAATCTAGCAGGGAAAGACACAGCCTTAGAAAACATGTTGAAAGAACAGCTTCAACAGCAATTAAAAGAAAAGAATAACCCTAGGTTAGCGCATTATCAAAGTATAAACTAATTAAAAAAAAAAAAAGCAATTCTTATTCCTTACAAGGATGTACAAAAATCATTATCTCGAACTTAAAAATAAAAAATCATGAAACTAATAACCAGTTCAGTGTTCACATTAATAGTAGTATTCTCTTTAGTTGCGCAACAAAAACCCAATGTTGTTTTTATTTTGGCCGACGATTTAGGATATGGAGATGTAAGCAGCTATGGTGCAACAAAAATACATACTCCAAATTTAGATAAATTAGCAAGTCAGGGCTTGCGTTTTACTAATGCGCATACCACGTCTGCAACTTGTACCCCATCACGCTATGCTATTTTAACAGGTCAATACCCTTGGCGAAAAAGTGGTACAGGAGTTTTGTCAGGAGATGCTGCATTGATCGTTCCGACCAATAAACTTACACTGCCTAAAGTTTTTAAAAGAGCAGGCTATAAAACAGGAATTGTTGGTAAATGGCATCTAGGAATTGGTGATGCCATTGAAAAAAACTGGAATAAGGAATTAAAACCTGGTCCTAATGAGACCGGTTTTGATTATTCATTTATTTTTCCTGCAACCGCTGATCGCGTGCCAACCGTATTTATGGAAAACCATCACGTGGTAGCGATAGATGAAAACGATCCTATTCAGGTAGATTATAAAAACAAGGTAGGGAATGATCCCACAGGATTAGAGAATCCAGAATTGTTAAAAATGAAAGCCTCACCAAACCATGGACACAACAATACTATTGTAAACGGCATTGGCAGAATAGGCTACATGAGTGGTGGCCATAGGGCAAGATGGACTGATGAGGAAGTACCTTTAACGTTTCTTTTGAAAGCAAAGGAATTTATAGAAACCAATAAAAGCGAACCCTTTTTTCTATTTTATACCTTAACTGAACCACACGTTCCTCGTATGCCTTCAACCATATTTAAAGATAAAAGTGGATTAGGATACCGGGGAGACGTTATTCTGCAGTTAGATTGGGCAGTAGGAGAAATTATGAAGCAATTAGAACACTTAGGAATCGAGAAAAATACTATTCTTATTTTCTCAAGCGATAACGGCCCAGTATTAGATGATGGTTATGTTGATGGTGCTGTAAAACAACTCAATGGACATAAGCCATGGGGACCATTGCGTGGCGGAAAATATAGTGCATTTGAAGCAGGAACCAGGGTACCCATGATGATTAGCTGGCCAGAAACAATAAAACCAATGGTCTCTAATGCAATGATTTCGCAAGTAGATTTATTGGCTTCATTTTCCAAATTATTACAAGTAAATTATGATACAACTGATTTGGATAGCGAAGATACTTTAGAGGCTTTAATGGGTAAATCTAATAAAGGCCGTGAATATCTAGTTAAACAAGGATTGACCGATAACCTTGCCATAATCCACCAAAATTGGAAGTATATTCAACCAGCCAAAGGGGCAGCAATAGAAAAGCATACAAAAATAGAATTAGGAAAATCCCTTGAACCTCAGCTATACAATTTGAATACTGATATTGGAGAAACTAATAACCTTGCAAAAAAACATCCGCAGAAAGTAAAGGAACTACAAAACAAATTAAATCAAATTAAGAATGGTAATTAATAAAAGTTTTTAACCCCAACTTTACAGCATCTATAAACTATTTTTGGTCAGAAATAAAACTATTTAAATCCTCAAGAAATGAAACAATTTATAATATTACTTTTGTCTTTATTTATTTACTCGTCGGCGGCATCACAAAGTGATGATGTGTTTGGCAAACTAAATTTAAACTTGCCACAATTACAAAAGGTTAAAGACAACTATAATTCTGGTAACCAAAAGAAAGCATTAAAAGCATTATTGGAATTATATAGAAGTAAAGAAAACTTGTATTTAAAAGCTTCAAAAGCGGATGTAAACCACATTAAAACTACCTACCCTATTGATGTTGATAAAACCTTAAAAACAGCAGATGAGGTTTTAAATCATTATTTCATATTTAGAGATGAATGGGATATGGAAAAAACAAATATCCCTTATCAATTTAAAGGAGATATAGATTGGAAGGCTATCCCCAATGGCGATTTGGAATGGTGCTTTATGTTGAACAGACATAAATTTTGGATTCATTTAGGCAGAGCCTATATGCTAACAGGGAACGAAAAATATGCTAAGGGTTTTGTTAAACAAGCAAACCATTGGATTGAAAACAATCCGCTGGAAGAGGATTTTAAAAAGTACTCTTGGCGACGTATTGAAGCAGGTATCCGTATCCAAAACTGGATAAAAGCTTTCGAGTATTTCAAAAACTCAAAGCATATAACACCAGAGTTTTTTTCTAAATTTTTAAGTTCAATTAATCAACATGCAACCTATATAAATAGCGCTTTCAGTAATTTTTCTCAAACTAGCAATTGGGGTGTAATAGAGTTTCACGGTTTATTTAATGCATCACAATTTTTAACTGAATTTAAAGAAGCGAAGCTATGGGAAAAAGACGCCTTAAATAATTTAAATACCTGTATTAATCTTCAAATTTTAGAAGATGGTACCCAATGGGAACAGTCTCCTATGTACCATAATGAAGTGTTTCATTGTTTTATGAATGTGAATCTATTGGCTCAACGTAATGACGTTAAGCTTCCCGAAGCCCTCATTAAAAAAACAAAAAATATGGCATACGCCAATATAAAGTGGCAAAAACCCAATTACCATCAACCGTTATTGGGAGATAGTGATGATACTGATTTAAGAGGACTGCTTACCCTTTCAAGCTTGTTATTTAAGGATCCTGTTTTAAAATCAAGGGCTTATACTGATTTTGATTACGAAACGTTTTTTATAACAGGAAAGACAAATAAAGAGAATTATAAAAATATAGATATTCAGTTACCTAATTTCTTATCCGTTTTTCAACAGAGTTCTGGCGATTTTTATATGAGGAGTTCTTGGGAAACAGATGCTACTTTTGCCAGTTTACATCTTAAAAAATTAGGTTGTGGACATGGTCACGATAACTTATTGCACTTCACACTTTTTGCAAATGGCAAAGATTACTTGATTGATGGAGGACGCTACAGTTATGTAGATAATAAATGGAGAGAATATTTTAAAAATAATAAAAGTCATAACACATTAGGTGTAGATAATCTTACAAACAGTGTTTATCAAGATTCCTGGACAAACTCTTTTGAAGCTCGGTCAGAAGGCGTTTTCACAAAAATTGAAACAACATTTGATTATGCAGAAGCAGAAAATACAGCTTACAAAAGATTAGAAGATCCAGTTTCAATGAAGCGAAGGTTATTATTTATTAAACCAGATGTGTGGTTGGTATTTGATAGCTTTTCAGCAAATAAAAAACACAAATACTCGCAGTATTTTAATTTCCCTAACGATAGCATCAACATTAAAAATGGAGGCTTATCAACTACATATAAAACGGATAACTTAAGGATTCAACCTATTAAAGTGGCTGAAATTATATTAACAGATTCATGGTGGTCGCCAGAGTATAATTTAAAAAAGGAGACTAAAAGAGCAGAGATTTTTAAGGAAGCCGAAGGTTTTTCATCATTTATTACTTTATTTTATTTTCCAAGCAAAACGAATCTTAAATATGAAAAAATACCAGTTTATAATAGAAATAATATAGCGCTTCCCGATTCAGATACAGAGGCTTTAAACCTATATATTGATAACAAAAGATATACTGTTTTAGTGGTACACAATTCGCCCGCTCCAGCAAATCATTTTTATATAGTTAATAACCAAATTGTAACCGGTGAAGTGGTTTTAATAGAAAATAGCAAAGACCAAAACATAATTAGAATTATAAAAGAATAGTGTATGTAATTAAAACGGGGTCATGATTAATCACTACTAGTAAAAAGGTGTTTTGAAAAAGAAATAAGTTTCGATCGCTCTTCACTTGGTGTTATTTGAATATAAAGGGAACTATAAATACTAAGCTTATGAAATATTTGATATTCCTTTGGGAATACTTCCATTTTCGTGCACCCAGAAAAAAGGTTATAATTTTCTTTTTATTATTTTAGATGATTTAACTGCAACGGCTATATCATCCTATGGAAATAACCTGTGTAAAACTCCAAATATTGGTCAAACTTATTTAGAGATGGACATTGATTCTAACTATCTGACGAACAGCTATAACTTAAAATAAAATCGTCTACTTTATCTTGATGAAATCATTTTAAAAAAAGTAAGGCGTCATTTAAAAAATTCTTAAAAACCATTATTTTAAAAGAGTTTATCAAACTACAAATATTTTTAATCGGACACTAATGATTCAATATAATAAAAATTCAAAATCGGTTATAGCACCTTTTAATGATGAAAAGGTCCTAAGTAATATACTAATTTAGCTAACAATCCTGAATATTCAAAAATTGTTGATAAATTTCAACAAAATCTTAGAGATAAATTGGAAGCGATTAAGGCAAATGACTTCGCAATTGATTCTAATAAAAGACAACTATTTAAATACTTAACACACATGAAAACAGTAATTTATATAAGTAATTTCAATTACTACTCAAATTAAACAAAAAGATTATGTAGGATTAACAATAAAGTGCTAGATTAGTTCTAAATCTGCCCTAATATTGGCGGATCTTAATAGAACATAGGTATAAATTTACTTGACCAGTTTGGGTAAAATGGGCTTAATTAATCCATAATAAAAAGCTTAGATTAGTTGATAAATTATTTGTTATCTTACTTTAAAGAATAAACTTTATGACTTTATATATTACAAGAAATAATTTATGTGGGGTTATGCCTACACTAATAAACATAAATTCTTTTTTATTCTTTTTTTTCTTATCAATTGGTGTATTTGCTCAAAAGGATCCGTTTTTTTTTAAACATTTAACGAGTTCTAACGGCTTGTCATCTAACAGGATAAATGCTATTAAGGAAGATGGGGAAGGTTTTTTGTGGTTTGCGACCGGAGATGGTCTGAACCTATATGACGGCAGTACAATGAAAGTTTTTGATAAATATGTGACTAGCATGGAACTTGATTCAAAAACAAAAAATCTTCTGGTGGGTACCTCAGAGGGGTTAGCATTGTTTGATAAAAACACTTGGCGTTTTAATAGCATTACACTACAAAATAACTTAGGTGAAAAATTAGATAGTATTCAGGTTAACACTATGCATTACGACAACGATAATCAGTTATTTGTAGGTGGTGCTTCTTTTTATGTAATTAATAAATCCTTTACGAACTTTGTTAAATACGAACCTCCTAAAGACAAAAAAGGAGATAATTGGGAGATTACTACTATAAATCAAGTAGAAAAAGATAAAGTTTTGTTAGGTACGAAGGAGGGTTTGTGGCAATTAAATTTAAAAACGGGAAAATATAGCATCCTATATGAAAACGAGGGTTTAGGTATTATCAGTAAATTATTTATAGATAGCAAATCCAACCTATGGATATGCACTTATTCCAATGGTATTGGCTTTGTTAAAGATGGCAATATTAATGCCAATCCTATTTATTATAAACAAGAAAATGGTTTTTTAATAAATAATCGGGTTACAGATATTATAGAAGACGCGCCCCAGGTCTATTTAATAACAAATATTGAAGGGGGATTGGTTCGGCTTGATAAAAATAACAATCAAATAATTCATTATCAACCAGATATACATAATGTTAATAGTATAAATGGAAAAGCATTGACAGCTATAATGAAAGATAGTCACGATAATGTTTGGATAGGGACATACAATAGTGGTGTAAATTTTATAGATAGACACCGAAAAAAATTCGAATACTTTCAAATTAATTTTAAAGATAATGGGCTATTTAACAATAATATAAGAGCTCTATTTCAAGATTCAAAAAGAGATATTTGGATAGGAACAAAAGAGGGAGGTGGGCTCAGTAAGTTTAACCGCTCTAAAGGCACCTTTAATCATTATCGGCCAGATGCAAAAAACCCCTCAAGCCTTGGTGATGATTATGTACTTTGTATAGAAGAACTAGATTCTAAGCACTTATTGATTGGTACTCTAAAAAAAGGTATGGAGATTTTTAATAAGGAAACAGAAACGTTTTCGCATACTATGTTTTATGATAAAAACTCTGTTTACAATATGGTTTATGTTATCCATAAAGATAGAAATGAGCGAGTTTGGATTGATTATGGAGGTCTATTTTTTGAGTTTTTTTCTAAAAATAATACTATAGAAAAAATTGACGGGGTTACATCTGTGAAATGTATTATAGACGAAGATGAAAACCATATTTGGTTAGGAACAGCAAAAACAGGTTTGTTTCTTTTTAACACGAAAACAAAAAATTTAAAAAAGATTAAGATTGATGCTAATGAAATTAATGCCTTGCAAAAAGATAGCCAGGGAAACTTATGGGTTGGTTCAAAAAATGGTTTGTTTTTGAAGAAAAAAAACACTCATGAATTTATAAAATACACGGTTGAAGAAGGTTTGGCCAATAATCAAGTTTTAAGTTTACAGGTGGATGATAATGATCATATTTGGGCAAGTACAACAAACGGCTTGTCAAAATTTAATATTGATAAACAGAAATTTTTTAATTATGATATACATGACGGTTTACAAGGCAATGAATTTGAACGCTATGTATCTTTGAAAACAGCCGATGGAGAATTACTATTCGGCGGGCGTAACGGCTTTAATATTTTTCAACCTGGTAAAATTACCGAATACTTAACCGCGCCAAAAGTGGTCATTACAAGTTTTAATCTTTTTAATAAACCAATTATTATTGGTGCTAAAAATTCACCACTCAAAAAACATATTTCTCAAACAAAAGAATTAACACTAACCCATAAACAATCTGTAGTAACTTTTGGATTTGTAGCACTAAATTATTCTTCTTCCGAAAAAAATAAATATGCGTACAAACTTGAAGGTTTCGATGAGAGCTGGAATTATATAGAAAATAAACGCGAAGCCAATTACACCAACTTACCAGCTGGAAATTATGTTTTTATGGTAAAGGCCTCAAATGCTGATGGCTTTTGGAGCACTAACAATGCCTCTATAAAAATTACCGTACTTGAACCGTGGTGGAAAACACCTTATGCATATTTAGGCTATCTTATAATAATTATCTCTCTTTTAGCAACATTTTATTATTTATTATATGTGTATTTAAGATTGAAAAATAATTTAAAATTAGAACAAATTGAAAAATTAAAAAATAAAGAACTACATCAAGCCAAGCTTCAATTTTTTACAAATATTTCACATGAATTTAGAACACCATTAACACTAATTATAAATCCATTAGAAAAGCTTCTAAAATCTAATGTAAGCGATGACAACTTGACAAAGCACCTTACCCTTATGGGTTCAAATGCTAATAGGTTGTTACGATTGATTAATCAGCTTATGGATTTTAGAAAAGTTGAGAAAGGAAAGATGACCCTAAAAATTGCTAACCACAATCTTGTTGAAATCACAAAAAACATAGCAAAATCATTTGAAAATACAGCAGAAGATGCTTTTATAGATTATAAAGTTATTAGTGCAGAACCAGCTGTTTTTGTTTTTTTAGATTTAGAAAAATATGATATTATTTTACATAACTTACTATTTAATGCTTTTAAGTTTACTGAAAATAATGGTAGTATTTCTATTGAGATTTATGTAGGTAGTAAGGAAAATAAACAATGTGTTGAGATTCATGTTAAAGATGATGGTATAGGAATTTCAGAAAATAGTTTAACCAAAATTTTTGAGGAATTCCATCAAATAGAGCAAGACTTAAATGGCACAGGAATAGGTTTATCCCTTACAAAAAAATTAGTTGAATTGCATGGTGGAAGTATACGTGTTGAAAGCACTTTAGGAAAAGGGAGCTGTTTCACAATACGTTTACTTTTAGGTAGTGCTCACTTTAATGCATCAGATATTTATGAGATACCTGAAGATTATACTTATAGTTTTGAAAAAAACAAATTAAATGATTTAATCTTAAAAAATACTCAAAAACCAAAAATAGATAGCGCACAAATTAAAAAGAAACCTATTAAAATTTTATTAGTGGAAGATAATGCAGAGTTGCGTGATTATCTAAAAGAAAGTTTAGAGAATGATTATACTATCTATGAAGCCAAAGACGGTATTCAAGGAATAGACCAATGTCTTAAAGTTTCACCAAATTTAATTATAAGTGATGTTATGATGCCAAATAAAGATGGTGTAGAAATGTGTTATGATATAAAAAATGATATCAGGATAAGTCATATTCCTATAATTTTACTTACAGCAAGAAACTCATTTGAACATAAAGTTGAAGGTCTTAAAACTGGAGCTGACGCTTATATTGAAAAACCATTTAGTATGGAATTACTTGAAATAAAAATAACTAATCTGTTAGAATCAAGAGAGAAATTAAGAAAACACTTTGGAAATGATATAAAGGTGCAACCTCTTGACATTTCAAGCTCATCGGCTGATGACAAGTTCCTTAATAAAGCTATAAATATTGTCGAGGATTACTTAGTAGATAGTACATTTAGTGTTGAAGATTTTATTAAGCAAATGGGCATGAGTCGAAGTAGTCTTCATATTAAGCTAAAGGCATTAACTAATAAATCAACTACCGAGTTTATCCGAACTATACGTTTAAAGAAAGCTGCTATCTATCTTAAAGAAACCAATCAAAATATTTCCGAGATTGCTTATAATACAGGTTTTGCTTCGCCAGCTTATTTCTCAAAAAGTTTCAAAAAGTTATTTGGAAAGCTGCCAAAAGATTACCGTAATGAATGATGTTTTTTTTCTTTCCATTTTACAAATCTATAAATTTAGATTTGTTGCGTTAAGTTATTGAATGGAAGTTACTAAATACACCTGTTATGCATTTTGAAAAACAATGTCAATTTTGGTGGATTCTAGGATTAAAGTAATTAAAATTTACGTCGAAAAAGAATCAATTTTAGTTCGAAATAGTTTCTTGAAACAATTTTTTAAAGAAAAAATCACTCGAACTGGCGTTCTAACAGACATTATAACTCAAAATGCACAATGGATTAAATATATCTATTTTAACATAAAAACACTAATAACATTTCTTCTTAATGTAAGGGTAGAACTTCATCCTTGGCTTCATGTTTATTAAAAAAGATTCTTTGCATACGATAATTATCGTGATGTTTTAAGAGTTTCCGTTATGCTAAAACGTTGAAGTATTTCTCATAAAAGCTCAATTACAAACGCAGAACTTCGTTTTCTGTACTCAAGAAAGTTCAGAGCTCGTGTTCCACTTGTGTGGTTATGAAACCCACGAAACATCTCTATATATTTATATTCTTTAGCATCGTTTTTTAGTTTTTTTTTCACAAAGCACTTGTACAGAGGGATTTTATCCCATAATTTATTTTTTACAAGAAAGTTGAATACATACTGTAGTAAATTTTCTATAAAAACCCTATCTGTAGACTAATTTTAATTCAATAATTTTTAATAAAAAATCACAAAAACCTTAGTAAAAATGGACGATTGAACAAGAGTACTATTTTTTGAACATATGTTCATTTAATTAAACATAAGTTGATGTTTTAAAGACAATACTACCAGTGTTTCTTTCATAATAATTATTTCTTGTAAAGGAAATATTGAATTCGAAAAATGGGTAGTAAAAATAAAGGTGCTGGAATGCTACTTTTAAAAATAACAATAACAGGTATTTTATTTGTCTTGACAACATTATTTTTTATTTCCTTAATTATAAAGGAAAATTAAAACATCAGAAAATAAGCATAGCACTAAAAGTTTATACATTATATAATATGAAAAAAAATTATTCTTTAAATTTAATTAAATGTTTATCTCTTTGTTTTTTTCTATCAGTAATGGACTCATATTCTCAGGTTTATGATTTTCAAAATTTAAGAGAACGTGTTACTAAAAGCCAAAGGGAAAGGATTGCTCAAACAAGTAAGTTAGATAATTGGGTAGAATCACAGAATCCAGATGGAAGTTGGTTTGATGTACAATATGGAGACAACATAAATTCTACAACATCAGACAATCATATATATCGCTTGTGGCACATTGCTGCCGCCTGCACTTCGTCCTCACATCCAAAGTATAATGATGCTACTTATAAGGAAGCAGTTAAAGAAGGGTTGCAGTATTGGAGCAGCTCTAATACAACGGATTCCAATTGGTGGTATAATAAGATTTACTTTCCGCAAAACTTAGGTGAGATTCTAATTTTTATGCGTGAATTTGATGGTTTTATCCCAAAAACATCTTCGACAGGTATCGATGAGCCAGAAATATTAGCACTATTTACTCCAACTAGCGAAGGAGGTATTATTGCCAATGGCTCGGGGGCAAACGCCATCGATATAGCAATGCATTATGTGTATAGAGGGCTAATTACAGAAGACGGGAAGCTCTTAGAAAGTACAAGAAATATCTTAGAAACAGTATTGACCGAGAATATTAAGGGCGATTTAATGTACCAGGATCATGGTCCGCAAATTATGACAGCTAGCTATGGTTGGGTATTTTGTAATGGTTTGATTCGTTTAGCATCCTATTTATCTGGATCTCCAGCAGCTTTTAATACAAATAATGAAAAGTTTGGTAAAGTATTAAGTTTTATACGTAATACTCAAGCCTCGTCAACAAGAGGGCGTTCATGGGATTTTAGTGCTTTAGGGAGAGGTATAAGCAGAGAAAACAGTATGAGAGCTAACATGGGATACCTCAAAACAATAGCTGATTTAATTGATACTGATAACGCTGAAAAATATTTAGATGTATTAGGGAGATTAAAAGGCGATAATCCACCCGATTATAATGTTCGAGAGTTTAATAAGCATTATTGGGTTTCAGATTATACCCAACATGCACGCAGTGACTATTTATTTACAGTGCGCAACACATCAACCCGCACTGCTGAGAGCGAAACAGGTAATGGTGAAAACTTGAAAGCCAATTACTTTTCCTATGGAGCCAATTTTATATCTAGCAATGGTGAAGAATATACTAATATTATGCCCGTTTGGGATTGGTCTATGATACCAGGTACTACGTTTCCATATACAACAGTGTTTCCATCGCGAAGTATTTGGGGTAATAACCTAGGTAGTACCACATTTGTAGGTGGTGTTTCTGATGGCGAGCACGGTGCCTCAGTTTTAGATTTAAATCATATGGGCATAAAAGCCAAAAAGAGTTGGTTCTTTTTTGACGATGAAATTGTTTGTTTAGGAGCTGGTATTATAGATAGTAGTAATAGAAATGTGCGTACCACTATTAATCAAGCATGGCTTAAAGATTTATCATATTACAGTGAGGTTGGTTCTACAACCGAAACTTCACAATCTTTAAGCTCTAGTGAATATTCTAATTCTAATTTAAAATATATCCGAAATGGAAAGTTTGGATATTACTTTCCTAATCAAGGTGCTGTAAAGTATACAATGAAAACACAATCGGGCACATGGAAATCTATTAATGTCGATGGTTCTAATGCTACAAAATCTGGATATGTTTTTTCTCTTTGGCTAGATCATGGCAATAATCCAAATAATGCAGATTACAGCTATATAGTAGTGCCGGGCATAGACAGCAAAAAAAAGGCACAAGCTTATGACGCTAGTGTTATAAATATTGTAGAGAATACGGCTTCAAAACAAGCGGTTTATCATACTGCATTAGATATATTACAGGTGATTTTTCATGAAGCTGGCACAGTTAATTTTGATGGTAAATCGATTACTGTTAATCAACCTTGTGCGTTAATGTTCAAAAACGGTTCGTTAATCACTGTATCAAATCCTTCAAAAAGTTACTCTGGTGTAACGGTTACCCTAACTATTAATGATGTTTCTCATACTAAAGCCGCTTTATTGCCAACGAGTTCTGTTATGAAAGGAGCCTCTGTAACCGTTGATTTTCAGGATGTATTATCCATTAATGATTTTTCAGAAAAAAAAGTAAAAACAATAATTTACCCTAATCCTACTAAAGGGGTTTTGAATCTTAAGGTAAACAGTACAGCTTTATTAAGTTATGACGTAATTGGTATAGATGGGAAAACGATATTTAGCGGACAGTTTGTAGGGGAAACGACTGTAGACCTGACCAATAGCCTTAATGGTTTATATTTTTTAGTAATTACTGATCGTAACAAGGACATTAGTATTCAAAAAATTATTAAATACTAATTGGTTTCTATAGTATTTAACACACATGATTGATAATAAACTAACTATTAAATTATAAACAAAAATGAGTAAAAATATTTTATCAGTTTCATTTTTTTTAAAAACAGCAGTGTTCCTTTTATTTGTAATGAGCCATATTTCTATGAATGGTCAAAATAATAAAACTATTTCAGGAATTGTCTCTGATAAGTTTGGTGTGGCGTTACCAGGAGTTTCTATTATTGTAAAAGGCTCTGCTATTGGTACAACTACAGATTTTGATGGCAAGTATACAATTACGGTTAGCAACCTCAAAAGCATATTGGTATTTTCATACCTAGGGTTTATTACTGCAGAAAAATCAGCTTCCAGCAACCAATCTTTAAATGTGGTTTTAGAAGAAGATATTCAGTCTTTAGCACAAATTGTTATCGTAGGTTATGGAACTCAAAAGAAAGAAACTGTAACAGGTGCCATTAGTACTATTAAAGGCGGCGAATTAACAGAGGTGCCAACTTCAAATTTAAGCACTGCTATTACCGGTAAATTATCGGGTGTAGTTACCATACAAAGTTCTGGTCGTCCAGGCGAAGATGCTGCCAATGTATTTATTAGGGGGCAATCTACATGGGTGGATAGCTCGCCTTTAATTATTGTAGATGGTGTGGAACGCAGAACCTTTTCGCAAATTGATCCTAATGAAGTAGAAAGTATTTCTGTTTTAAAAGATGCTTCGTCTACTGCTGTTTATGGTGTTAAAGGAGCTAATGGCGTTATTCTAATAACGACCAAAAGAGGTAAAAAGGGAAGGCAAAAAATAAGCATTTCTGTAAATTCAGGGGTACAACAACCTGTAAATATTCCAGATTTTTTAGGGTCTTATGATCATTTGGTATTAAGAAAACAAGCTTCAATTAATGATGGCTTAAACATAGCAAATGATCCGTTAATTTCCGATGAATCCTTAGATGGCTTCCGTTTGGGTCAAGATAAATACAAATATCCTAATGTAAAATGGTATGATGAAGTTATTAAATCCATGTCATTCCAGCAAAAGTATAACGTCAATGTTTCTGGAGGTACCGAAAAAGTAAGGTACTTTGTGTCTTTGGGGTACCTTGATCAGGGAGGAATGTTTAAATATACAAATACACATAACCGATACAGTTCGGATACTGATTTTAAACGTTTTAATTTTCGATCAAACCTTGACTTTGAAATTAATAAGAACCAAACACTAAGTGTTAATATTAGCGGCCGTAAGATTACAAAAAATGGATTTCCAAACATTGGGAATGTATTTCAGTCATTAATTGCACAAGTACCTTATGCGTTCCCTTTATATAACCCCGATGGTAGTTATGCGGCCATTGCCGGACAAGCAAACACAGTAGTCAAGATAGCAGAATATGGCTATGATAGAACAGATATAAATGATTATGATATTGTTGGTAGTTTAAAAAACGATTTAAAATTTATAACCGATGGTTTAACTTTAGACATGAATCTATCTTATAATAGTTCTACAGGAGCTACTAAAAGTTATATGGAGCGAGCGGATACCTTTCAGTACGATCGTGATACAGACAGTTATGATCAAATTAGTGAAAGTATTCCTTTAAATTTTTCGGGAGAAAGCCCAACTACAACTTTCACTAGATTGGGGATTCAGTTCAATATGCGCTATACTAAACAGATCGGGAAATCTAAAGTAAATACCACTTTGGTTTATAATCAACAAAATGACAAGAGTAATAATGCTAAGCCATTTGTACTAATGGGATATGCGGGTCGTGTAGAGTACGATTATGATAGTAAATATTTAGCTGAGTTCAATATGGGCTACAACGGTTCAGAAAATTTTGCACCAGGAAATAAGTTTGGTTTTTTCCCAGCAGTATCGTTAGGTTATGTTTTATCACGCGAAAAGTTTATGGAACCCTTATCGTCAGTCGTTAAGTTTTTAAAAATAAGAGGATCTGCAGGTTTGGTGGGTAATGATAAAATTGGTGGTAGCCGTTTTTTATGGCAAGGCTTATACCAGTATATTGGACCTTGGCAACCGCGTTTGCAATACTTTTCTTTTGGTACAACTAACCCTTCTAGTTTGGGGGGTATTTATGAAACACGTACCGAAAACAGGTTGTTAACTTGGGAAAAATCTTTAAAACAAAACATAGGTATCGATGCCAAGTTGTTTGCTAATAATTTATTAAACATCAACATTGATGTGTTTAATGAACATCGAACGGATATTTTAATGTCATCAAGATCCCTGCTTAGTACTACGGGCATCCCCTCTCCACAGTATAATATAGGTGAAGTTAAGAATTGGGGGTATGAAATAGATGTGAATCATAAGAATACTATAGGTCAAATAGGATATTCGTTACGTGGCTTGTACAGCTTTGCACGTAATGAGATTGTTAATTATGACGATCCGGGAGGGACACCGGCATTACAAAAATATGAAGGTTACAGAATAGGGCAATATAGAGGGTATAAAGTACTAGGGTTCTTTACCACTCAAGAAGATATTGATAATTCACCAAACCAAACTACCTTGGGTGGCCCTATAATTCCGGGCGATTTAAAATATGAAGATGTTAATGGAGATAATCAAATTACTGAGAGTGATATACAGCCCATAGGCTATTCACGAGTGCCAGAGATTATTTACGCAATAACGCCCGAAGTTTCATGGAAAAACTTCACGCTTAATGCAACTTTCCAAGGAGCTGCAAACGCTTCGGTATTATTTACCTCTAATGCAGGTTTTGAGTTTGGAGGTGCCGCAGGTGGTGGTCAAGTTACTAGTATGCAGCAAGATTATTGGACAGTAGATAATCAAGATGCAAGTTATCCAGCATTACATCTTAATCCACTACACAGTAATAAGAATGTAAATTCGTTTCATTTAAAATCGGGTAACTATGTTAGGCTCCGTAACATACAGTTGAGTTATGAATTGTCTGAGCAGATTTGCAAAAAACTAAACTTATCAAATGTTAAAATATTGTTAGGTGGTAATAACTTAAAAACATGGTCTAAAGTAGAAGGTTTCGATCCTGAAACCTCAGATCAAAAAGGAGAAACGTATCCACAACAAAAGGTTTATAACTTAGGTATTAATATTAATTTATAATGAAAATGAAGATAAATAAGCTCTGTACGATAATATCATTAATAATGGTCTTAGTAAGTGTTACATCCTGTACAAATGTGTTTGATGAATCACAATTAGAACAGTCACCAGAACAAGATTTAGATTTTGATAAGGTATTCACCGATTATCAACAGTTTCGTCAATACTTGGATTACAGTTATTCTTTTATGCCAGGGCATTTAGGAAGGTTGTGGAATAGTATGGTTGCTGAATTATCTGATGAAGCTGAAGGTTTGGGTGTTAATGTATGCTCGCCTGCATTTAATAATGGAGCTTGGTCTGGAGACAAAATACCAGGAGTTGGCTCAAATCCCGTAGCTAATGCAAATCGCGAATTGGGAGACTTGTGGGATGATTTGTTTAAAGGTGTTCGCCAAGTAAATAATATTATAAAATATATCGATTTAGTAGAAAACTTCCCTTCGCAAAAGATTTATGACCGCTCCTTAGGAGAAGCTCACTTTATTCGTGCATTTCTGTATTTCGAATTGATAAAGCGCTGGGGAGGTATACCTATTTTTGAAAAACCACTTGAATTGGGTATTGATAAATTAGACCTGCCTAGGAATACTTACGAGGAATGCATAGCCTTTATAGTTAAAGACTGTAATCTTGCAGCGCAACTATTAGATTTAGAAAATTCAGTTGGGGACACAGGAAGAGCCACAAAAGGTGCCGCTTTGGCTCTAAAATCAAGAGCTTTATTATATGCTGCAAGACCTCTAAATAACCCAAATCAAGATTTGGAAAAATGGAAAACTGCTGCTGCAGCTGCTTGGGATGTTATTAACTTAAATCAATATAGTCTAGACCCTGATTATGTTAATATGTTCTTTAAACCCGATTTAGGAAGTGAAATTATAATGAATAGACCTAGACCAAAAATAAATTTTGACCAAGGACATATTGATAATGGTAATTTTTCTGTGAGATTCATTGCGCCGCAAGGTTATAGAGGTTGGATGGGTACCGCAGTAACGCAAACTTTTGTTGATCTTTATGAAGACTCTAATGGTTTCCCTATTGAAAATGTTAGTTCAAATTATAACCCAAACGCCCCCTACATTAATAGAGATCCTCGTTTAAAAATGACGGTCCTCTACAACGACAGGTACTGGTACGATAGAAATACACAATTTTATACAGGTGGGTTAGACTACGGTAATACATTGATAAACCCAATGGGTTATTCTATAGCTAAATTTTGGCCAGAATCCCATCAACGCTATAAAGGTACTTCTACATATTTAAACTATATCTTTTTTCGATATGCAGAGGTGTTACTAAACTATGCCGAAGCTGCAAATGAAGCCTATGGGCCAGATGGTGCTCACTTAGGGGCTAATTTAACTGCAAGAGACGCAACAACGCAGGTAAGAAATAGAGTAGGTCAAGTACCAATACCTTTAGCTATTTCATCTTCTACAGAATCTATGCGTGCACGTATTCGTAACGAACGTGCTATTGAACTTTCTTTTGAAGAACACCGCTGGTACGATGTGATAAGCTGGAATAAGGGTGTAGAGATATTTGGAGAGCAAAACCCTATCATGGGAATGAAAATAACAAAAAACCCAGATGACACATTTATTTATGAGCCTTATTTATATGAAACAAGGGTTTTTAAACCGCACATGCATCGTTACCCAATTCCTAATAGTGAAATTTATAAAAGTACAGTGTTAGAGCAAAACCCAGGTTGGTAATAATTATATAATTCTAAGTAGATAAAAATATATAAAGATGAGTCAAATCAAAATAAAAATAATAGTAAATAGAGGCTTGCTAGTGCTTACGTTCTTACTCTATTCGACACTTATTTCCTCACAAAAACCACAAGGTAAAATATCTAAAGAAGAATTACGTGGTTTTGTTACGGATCAAGAAGGTATGCCTTTAAGTGGAGTCATTATTGAATTACAAAAAAAACAAGAAGTTGTAAATACGGATAATAATGGTGCATTTATAGTACAGTTTTCGCCTTCTGATATATTGGTATGTCGTTATAAAAATTTTAAAACTGAAAAAAAAATTTTAACAGGAGAAACAAAAGAACTTACTATAGTGATGCGTCCTTTACTTCTAGAAAATGACCTTACAGATGTTGCTTTTGGTGCATATCCCAAACGAGCATTGACAGGAGCAATTTCTCAAATTGATGCCGATGTCGTTAAAAAGAATGCTGTTAACACCATTGAGCAGGCTTTAAACGGTACGTTATCTGGTTTGCACTCTGTAAAGGATGGTGGTGAAAATATGGGAGCATCGAATTATCAATTTTATCTAAGGGGAGTTGCTACAACAGGTAATAAAAGCGCCCTAATATTAGTGGATGGTATTGATGCCAATATCGATTTATTAGACCCTAAAGAGATTGAAAGTGTAACCGTATTAAAGGATGCAACCGAACTCTCTATGTATGGAGTACGAGGAGCTAATGGTGTAATTCTAATTAAGACGAAACGAGGCGATAAATTTGATAATTATATAAATGTGGAAATAAGAACGGGAATTCAAAAACCAAACTTTATAACTGATAAACTTAATGCACAACAGTACACTACTTTATATAATGAAGCTATTGTTAATGATGGTGGTTCCCCTGTTTTTAATACTCCTGATAATAGTGACGCATATCATTTTCCTGACACCGACTTTCCTGATTTGTTTTTAAGAAATGATGCACAACACATTTATCAGAATTTAAATTTTTCAACAGGTGGTGGTAATGATATCGCTCAATATTATTGTTTAGTAGGCTATATGAAACAAGACGGGTTGTTCGCAGTACCTATAAATTTTGGTAATGTAAACCAGGCTGGGCATGAACGCTATAATTTTAGAACCAATATAGATATTAATTTAGGCAAAGGCTTTAAGCTTCAAACTAATATCGCAGCAATAATTGATGATAAGCGATCGCCTTGGCTGGGTAGTGGAACAAATGTAAACAACGCCAACAGTACTCTCTTTAACAGAATTATGACAACGCCTGCAAATGCCTATCCTTTGGTTAATCCAGATGGGTCTTTAGGAGGTACTTCAGAATATCAAAATAATATACTGGGTGTTTTACAGGCAGGTAATAGAGTTGAAACGACAAGACAGTTAACAGTAAAAACAAAATTATCAAAAGACTTAGGTACCCTAATTAAAGGCTTAAGTGCTAATGTAGTTTATAGTTTTGAGAATTATGACTCTTATTATCAAGGGCGTTATACAAGTTTTGCAGTGTATCAATTAGATCAAGATGATACCTATATAAAATACGGTGTTGATGACACAAAGACCTCGAATTCAGGGGGACAATTAAATAATTATTATAAGGATATTACCGTTATGGCGGGTTTAGATTATGATCGCACCATCGGACACCATCAAATAACAGGTGCTTTGATCGCGAATCAATATACAAGCCGCATAAGTGGGGATAATCCGGATTATAAATGGTTAGGGACTTCAGCACGCGCTTTGTATGGATATAAAAACCGTTATTATGCGCAACTTACTGGAGCATATCAAGGATCTAATAGTTTTGCGAGTGGCAAACGTTATGGCTTTTTCCCAGCCTTAGGATTGTCTTGGGTAGTTTCAGAAGAGCGTTTTCTCCAATCTAGTAATATTATAGATTATCTAAAAGTACGTGCCTCTCATGGTTTAGTAGGTAATCATTTAGGTAATGCTCGATATTTACACCGCCAAACGTATATTAAAGGTAATGGTTATGGTTTTGGTAATCCTAATGGTTCTTTTCCAGGAACCTATGCAGGCACTTTAGGTAGCTTCAATGCTTCTTGGGAAAAATCTCTAAAAACCAATGTAGGTTTCGATCTAAATATGTTTGCTAATACCTTAACGCTTTCAGCTGATTATTTTTATGAAAACCGTAAAAATATTCTAGTACCACAAGGCAATGTTGTTCCAGACCTTATAGGTATAGAGCTTCCCTTATATAATTCAGGTAATATAACTAATAAGGGTATTGAATTACAGCTTAATTATACAAAAAAAATAGGTGGTGCTCTTTTTAGTATTGGAGGCAATACCACAATAGCAAAAAATAATGTTGAAGATTTAAAAGAAGTCGCTTATTCAAAGGGAGAAGAATACCGCTACCGCAAAGGAAACCCAGTAGACGCCTATTTCGGATTAGTTGCTGATGGTATTTATTCAAATCAAACTGAAATTGATGCTGATGCCTTAGTCTCTTCATTTGGAACTTTAGCACCCGGAGATATTAAATATTTAGATTTAAATGCAGATGGTGTTATTAATGCTGCCGATAAAAAGGCTATCGGAAATACGCTACCAGAAATAATTTATGGGATGCATTTAGGTGTTGAGTTTAAAGGTTTTGATTTGTATTGTTTTGCTGAAGGAACTTCAAAGTTTACATCGCACATTGTTCCTAATCAATTTTCTACTTATGCATACAATAACAGGTGGACAAACGCAACGGCTGCCTTCTCCCCTGCTTATCCAAAAGTTAGTTTAGAAAGCACACACAATCAACAAACATCAACCTTTTGGCAGGAAAAAGGAAACGTATTTCGGTTTTCAACATTAGAGTTGGGCTATTCGCTTCCACAAAATGTAGTGCGTAGCATGTCATTATCAAACTTAAGACTATTCATAAACATTGATAATATGTTTTCTACTGCAAACTCGAAGGAAAATAGGGATTTTGAGGCTGTTAATGCAGGATATTCAGATTACCCTATGTTAAAAACCTACTTGTTAGGCTTATCCCTAAATCTTTAATCCATAAAATAAAAGGTAATGAAACTATTTAAAAAAATATTATTAGTATTGGCCATAGTATCCCTATCATCATGCGAGCATATGTTGGATCCTGAATTAGACGGCACTTTAAGTGAATATGCCGTTTGGGCTAATAATAACTTGGCATTTGGGTTTTTGAATAACGCCTATAATAATTTGCCAGACGGTTATAACCGTATATCTAACGCTATGCTTGCTGCTGCTACGGATGATGCTGTTTGCCCAGACCCCTTAAGTAATATCAATGGATTTAATGATGGTACTTGGAGCTCATTTAAAGTGATTGATAATGTGTGGAGTAAAAACTATGATGGCATTCGGAAGGTAAACACATTTCTTGAGAAAGTGGATAGTGTGCCACTTCCTAAAAAATCCAATGCTTTAGGTACTGATGAAAGCATTCTGAATACAAGGAGCAGAATGAAAGGCGAAGCTCGTTTTCTTCGTGCATATTTTTATTTAGAACTGGTAAAACGTTACGGTGGAGTTCCACTTACAGAGACGGTGTTAACACCAGATGAAGCTGTTAACTTATCTCGTTCTAGTTCAGATGCTTGTTTTGATTTTATTATCGCAGAATGCAATTCCGCAGCACAACTTTTGCCTAGAAAATATGGTGGCTCACCATCGGTTTTAGGGTATAATGAGGCAAAAGATATGGGACGTGCCACATCAGGTGCAGCTTTAGCACTTAAATCTAGAGCATTATTGTATTGGGCGAGTCCGCTGTTTAACAAAACAAATGATATAAGCCGTTGGGAAAAGGCAGCAGAAGCAGCTAAAGATGTTATGGATTATTCAGTAAATGAAAACGGAAGTGGTAGTAAAGTTTATTCTTTACAACGTTTTAGTGCTAATTTAACTCTGTCAACATTGTTTTCTACAAATGCAGTATTACCACAATATCACGACGAGCTTATCTTTTCAACAGACTACAATAATAATACAACCTTGGAAAGACAAAACGCACCTATTTCTTTTGGAGCAAAAGGGTTAACCAATCCTACCCAGAATTTAGTAGAAAGTTATCCAATGAGTAATGGTAAAGTCATAACGGACCCGACATCTGGATACAATCCAAATGCACCTTTTGAAAATCGAGACCCAAGATTGAGCATGACCGTTTTAGCTAACGGTACTAATTTTGAAGTAAATGACAAAACAGGAATATTGGAAACTTTTGATGGAGGCAGTGACGGGTCGGGAGCATACCCAAACACTACCCAAACAGGGTATTACCTACAAAAATACATCATGCCATTTGCTGTCTGGGAAGGCCGTTCTGTAAGTGTTACTCGAACTTGGGTTTTAATTCGTTTGGCTGAAATTTATTTAAACTTTGCCGAAGCAAGAAACGAAGCTACTGGGCCCGATGCCGATGTGTATTTTGCATTACGATCGTTACGCTTTCGTGCTGGATTTAAACCAGTTTACGTTCAACCTGGAATGACTCAAGATGAGATGCGACAATTTATTCAAAATGAACGACGTCTTGAATTGGCTTTTGAAGAACATCGTTTTTTTGATGTACGTCGTTGGAAATTATTTGACAACCCTTCAGAACGAGAGAACCTATTAACCATACGGGGTGTTAAAATCACTAAAGATGCATCTTCTGGCAATCTAACTTACGATACTAATAAGTTGGTAGAGAAGCGTATTTTTTCTGATAGAATGTATTTATACCCCATATCCGAATCTGAACTCAATAAAAGCAATGTGTTAGAACAGAACCCTGGTTGGTAAGTCTGTTTAACGATTTGCTCGTATAGCTAAGTTTTTTTTGTAATTATTTATGAAGTTTCATCTTTAAATAATTATTAGAGCTACCCCATAAGAACAAGAATATTATTAGATAGAGTAAGTGAATAATTAATTTAAAACAAGTATTATGAAAACAAAATTATTTTTTATTATCGTCATTTTTATGACATTGACTATGCACGCCGCTACGTTGCGTGTATCAACAACGGGTAATAATTCCGATGGATTAACATGGGCTAACGCCTTTACAACAATTCAAGCTGCTTTAAACACAGCAACTTCTGGCGACGAAATCTGGATACAACAGGGTACTTATATTATACTTAGTGAAGCATCGCAGCTAAATTACAAAGAAGGCGTAAATGTATACGGTGGCTTTATAGGCACCGAAACCACTCTTAATCAACGAAGTGGAAACCCAGAGTTAACTATTATTGGCCATGATGAAAATGGCATTGGAGATTTTAGATTATTAACCAGTTCTATTTTAAATGCTGCTACCACATGGGATGGGTTTACTTTTGATGGTAAAAATGTAGGTAGTGGTGTGCTTTTATTAAGTAACTGTAACCTTAACAATGTTGTTGTAAAAAACTGTGTTGTATTAAATGGATCCGGAGCAGGTGTTAATATAGACACTAGTGAGAAGATTTTTGGTACGGTAAATTTAACTAATTCTACTATTAAAGACAATACAATATCTGTTGACGGAGCTTCTTTTTTGGGTGGAGGAGCAGGTATATTCGTTAGTCAAAGATCAAAAGCTGCATTAATTGATAATTGTGTCATTTCTGGAAATACCATTAATGCAATATCAGCTGGTGGTTGGATTTATGGAGCTGGAATTTTTATTATTGAAGGTGTTATTAAAAACTCGACTATTGATAGTAATAAAATCATAGGTACTGCTGCTGGTAATTATAGTACAGGAGGAGGAATAGGTATTAAGCCTATGGAAGAAGAAAGAAAAGTACTTATTGATGGCTGTAGTATTACCAATAATTCAAGCCCTGCTCGTGGAGGTGCTGTAATTATTGATCCCGTGTTTAGTGGACAATTTCTTGGCAATTATACGATCTCAAATACCAAGATTATCAATAACACATCAAATGATGCTGGTTCTGGTATTTTTTGTACGTCATCAACTAAACAAGATCAAGGATGGACATTAAACGTTATAAACTCTATTATAGCAAATAATACAGCTAAAACTGGTGGAGGTATTTACATGAATGTTTCAGGTGCTATAAATATTACGTATTCAACAATTGTAAATAATGTTTCAACAGCCACTTATGGTGGTGGTGGTTTATTTTTTCAAGGAGCCGGAAACCAAACCATAAATGCTGCAATAACAAATACATTGATATGGGGTAACACACAAACAGGTTCACTAGAAGCGCGAACACAATTTAATAACAATAAACAAGCATCAACTATTACATATTCAGCCATTCAGGATTATGATGGGAGTTACAGTGGTTGGGATAATACTACCACTGAAAATATTATTATTTTAAGTTCCGATAATGCTTCGGGTCCTAAGTTTTTAGCTCCATCGACAACAATTGGATACGGTGCTAGTGATCTTAATGCTGATAGATGGCAAATAACATCTGGCTCCAGTGTTATTGGGCTAGGAACTGATGCAAATGACCAAAATGGTAATACTATTCTTATTGATTATAAGGGGACTGCTCGTCCTAATTCTTCAGTAGATTTTATATATCCAGATATAGGAGCCTTTCAATTTGATGCTGCAAACCCACCAGTTCTTGCATTAGAGGAAGTGATTACAAAACCATCAGAACTATTAATTTACCCTACACTTACCCGCAGTGTATTAAATATTAACACCAATAAAACTATTAAGCAAATTGAGATATTTGATTTAACCGGCAGTACAGTTTTAAAAACTACAGTAACCGAATCTATTGATGTATCTGCTCTTAAAGGTGGCATGTATCTATTTAGAGTCATTTTTGATGATAACATGACTTCCGTAAAGCGTTTTATAAAACAATAAAAGTGTAAACTAATATGGTTTATTCGTAAAGTGGGTTATACATTATTTTTACCTAAAAGATAAAACCGAGAATAAAATAAAAAGTTCAAATATTACCCTGCAATGGATTTTATATATGCGGGGTAATTTTTTAGTATCTAATTTCAATAGATATAATAAAAGCTATTTTTAGTATTAAATATAACAACATCTATGAGAACATTTGTAAGAAATAAACGATCCTTTAAAGACATACTTATAATTTGTTTAGTTTATGCTTTCACTATTTGTACTGTTTATGCTCAAGAATACAATTTTGAGCAATTAAGAACACGTGTAGCTAATAGTCAAAGCACAAACTTTACAGATGTAAAAAAGATGGACAATTGGATTGTTTCTCAAAATTCAGATGGTAGTTGGCCGGATATGCAATACGGAAAGATTGCTTTAAATGGTTCTCTTAATAATAATCATGTACATCGCTTATGGCATTTAGCAGCGGCTTGTGCTGCTCCTAATCATGAAAAATATAATAGTATAGCATATAAACAAGCCATAAAGAATGGATTACAATTTTGGTACGATTCTAAAAGTGTAGATGCAAATTGGTGGTTTAATAGAATTTATTTACCTCAACGTTTAGGCGAAACCCTTATTTTTATGCGTGCTTTTGATGGTTTTATACCCCAAACAACCTCAGAAGGAATTGACGAACCTGAAGTTTTATCATTATTCACACCAACCGCTATAAAAGACATTACTTCATATAATACAGGTGCCAATGCCATTGATATTGGGTTACAATATGTATACAAAGGCTTACTTACTGAAAACGGAAAACTTTTAGAAGAAACAAAAAATAAATTGGAATCTATTTTAGCTGATAATATTAAAGCCGATATGGTGTATCAAGATCACGGTCCGCAAATCATGATAGCTAGTTATGGGCCTGTATTTTGCGAAGGCTTAATCCGTTTGGCATCGTATTTAGCAAATTCGCCAGCTGCGTTCGATACAAAAAGTAAAAATTTCACAAAGGTACTAAGTTTTATCCGTAACACTCAATCGTCTTCGACCAGAGGGCGTTCATGGGATTTTAGTGTATTAGGCAGAGGTATTAGCCGCGAAAATGCTCTAAATGCGAATATGGGGTATCTTCAGCTTTTAGCAGACCATATAGACCCGGAAAACGCTACAAAATATTTAGATGTGCTTGGGAGATTAGAAGGCAAGAATCCACCCAATTATAAGGTTCGTGAATTTAATAAGCACTATTGGGTTTCCGACTATACCCAACATGCGCGCAGTGGATATTTGTTTACCGTACGCAATACATCAACGAGAACTGCGGAAGGAGAATCCGGAAATAATGAAAATTTAAAAGCCAATTACTTATCATATGGTGCTAATTTTATGGCTATTAATGGTGATGAATATAGTAATATTATGCCTGTTTGGGATTGGGCTATGATTCCCGGTACTACATTTCCATATACAAAAGAATTTCCAAAAAGAGCTAAATGGGGAGCAAACATAGGGAATACTACTTTTGTAGGAGGTGTTTCCGATGGGAGTTATGGTGCCGCTGTTTTAAATTTAGATGAAGTTAATATAATCGCTAAAAAAAGCTGGTTCTTCTTTGATGATGAAATAGCATGCTTAGGAGCAGGTATAGTAGATAATAGCAATAGAGAAGTACGAACAACCATCAACCAGGCTTGGATGAAAACTCCTTCGTATTACCGTGAAATAGATAAGACTACTGAAGCCGAGGCTACTTTAAGCACAACGGTATACCTTAACTCCAATTTAAAATATATTCGTAATGGCAAATTTGGATATTATTTTCCTAATAAAAATGATGTAAAATTTACCATGCAATCAAAATCAGGTTCTTGGTACGATATTAATAAGCTTGAGGATTCTACAAAAACTGAAACAGGAAATGTGTTTTCTTTATGGATAGATCATGGGAAGAACCCTAGCAACGCAAGCTATAGTTATATAGTGGTTCCAAATTTAGATTCTGAGAAAAAAGCAAAGGATTATGACATGAGCACTTTGAATATTATTGAGAATACAGCACAAATACAAGCTGTATTTCATAAAAATTTGAATATGCTACAAGCTGTATTTCATCAAGCTGGTTCAGTTCATTTTCAAGGGAAAAGCATTACCGTTAATAAACCTTGTGCGTTAATGCTTAAAGAAGGCGAGATTGTTACAATCTCTAACCCTTCGCAAACGTATTCAAATATTTTGGTAAGTATTAAAGATCATGGAAATACTTATTCTAAAATTATAGAATTACCAACAAAAAACAATTTGAAGGGTACTTCTGCTACTGTCAATTTTCAAATTACAAAAAAATAACATAGCGAGAAATTAAAATAAATAACCTAAACAATTAATTAGATATGAAAAGATTTTTGAGTTTTATATGTGTTCTAGCTATTTTTGCTAGTTGTGCCAAAGTAAAAAAAGAAACCGCAAGCAGTAATAGTAAAGCGTTAGAATTTATTGAACAAAGGCTTGAAAACACCTTAAAAGTTGACTCAGACCCAACTAAAATCCCTCGAACCATCACCAAAGATGGCATACTAAAAACGGTGGGTAAGTACGATTGGACAAGTGGTTTCTTTTCAGGAAATTTATGGTACATGTATGAGTTGACTAAAGATGAAAAATGGAAAAATGAAGCGATAAAAAGAACAGAAGTTTTAGATACCATTCAATACTGGACTGGCAATCATGATGTTGGTTTTATTATGTATTGCAGCTATGGTAACGGATTTAAATTTGGCGGACAAAGTCAATATAAAGACATCATCATTCAAACAGCCAAATCACTTAGCGAACGTTACAATGATACCACAAAAACCATCAAATCTTGGAATCGTCAAAAATCATGGGATGGTAAAACCATTTGGAATTACCCAGTTATTATTGATAATATGATGAATTTAGAATTGTTATTTGAAGCTAGTAAATTAAGCGGCAATTCAAAATATAAAGATATTGCAGTTCAACATGCAGAAACCACAATGAAAAACCATTATCGTGAAGATTATTCTTGTTATCACGTTATAAATTACGATACTATTACAGGAGCTGTGCTTGATAGAAAAACAGCGCAAGGTTTCGCCGATGAATCTGCTTGGGCACGTGGGCAAGCTTGGGGCTTGTACGGTTACACACTTGTTTATAGATACACAAAAGACAAAAAATTTCTTGATTTTGCAGAAAACATTGCAAACTACATTATAAGCCATCCCAATCTTCCAGAAGATATGGTGCCGTATTGGGATTATAATGCAAATAGCCCAGATTTTCAACCTGAATGGAAATATAATGAAGCCGACTTCCCTACAATTCCTCGTGATGCTTCAGCCGCAGCAATCACAGCATCTGCTTTATATGAGTTATCAGAATATTCAGAAAATAAAGAGACATTTTTGAAAGCTGCCGATAAAATTCGTGAATCACTATTATCTCCAACTTATATGGTTGAAAATAGCAAGAATAAATATTTTATTTTAGACCATAGTGTTGGGAGCATCCCTCACAGTGCAGAGATTGACGTGCCCTTGGTTTATGCCGATTATTATTTTTTAGAGGCCTTATACCGAAAAAGTAAGTTGGATAAAAACGAAACATTTTAGTTGTTTTAGATAGCTATCAATAAAGTTCATAAATCTTTAATTTTATTTAAATGAAACATATTTTAAAAACATTTGTAGTCATGTTTTTTTTCCATTCAGTTAGCAATGGTCAAGAAAGCAAACCTTTTTGGTTAGATGAAAAGATTAACGAAGAAAACAGAATGCCAATGCATGCTTCATATTATGTTTATGAAACTGAAGCGTTAGCAAAATCAGGAAATTGGAAATCCTCAAAAAATTACCTAGACTTAAATGGTGATTGGAAATTTAAATATGTTGAGAATCCAAATGATTTGCCAGCTGGTTTTGAAAAAGTAGATTTTAAAGATACTGAATGGGATAATTTTAAAATACCCGCGAACTGGGATGTTAACGGTTATGGTTATCCCGTATATACAAACACCACATACGATTTCGACAACATTATTGAAGTAAATCCGCCCCAAGTACCTGACACCTACAACCCAACAGGAGTGTATAGGCGAACCATTATTATTAAGGATGCGTGGTTAAATAAAGATGTGTTGCTTCATGTAGGGGCCGCAAAATCCAATCTTACGGTTTGGGTAAATGGCACGTATGTAGGCTATGGTGAAGATGGTAAATTACCTCAAGAATTCAAACTCAATACATTTTTAAAACAAGGGGAAAATACCATTGTTTTAAAAGTAATGAAATGGAGCGATGGATCTTATTTAGAATGTCAGGATTTTTGGCGAATGAGTGGTATTACTAGAGACACCTATTTGTATGCTAGAAATAAAACACACTTAGTAGATTTTGAATTTACGCCGAGTTTAGATGAAAACTATAAAGATGGCTCGTTAAAAATAACAACCGAAATTTCTGAAATCACAAAAAACAATGCATACAGTTTAGAGATTCAGTTGAAAGATGGAAGTTCTGTAATGGCATCCAAATCATTTAAAATTAACAAAACCACTAAAAACAACACATTTACTTTTGATGTTGAGAACCCGAAAAAATGGACTGCTGAAATACCTAATCTGTATCAATTATATTTCACTTTGAAAGATAAACGCAGTAATATCATAGAGGTTATTTTACAGCAGGTTGGCTTTAGAACTATTAAAATTGAAGGTGGTCAACTTTTAATAAATGGAAAAGCTATTTATATAAAAGGTGTTAACCGTCAAGAAACAGACCCTGCAACTGGGCAAACCATTTCTAGGGAAAGTATGGAAGCAGACATTAAGCTTCTGAAAGAATATAATTTGAATGCGCTTAGAATGTCCCACTATCCAAATGATGAATATTTTTATGAGCTTTGTGATAAATATGGAATTTATCTGGTAAATGAAGCCAATTTAGAATCGCATGGAATAGGGTATGATATTGACAAAACTCTTGGCAATAAGCCAAATTGGGAAATTGCACATTTACAACGTGTTAAGCGTATGGTGGAGCGAGATAAAAATCATCCTTCCATTATTATTTGGAGTATGGGCAACGAAGCTGGTAATGGTCATAATTTTTACAGTGCCTATTCATGGTTAAAAGAAAGAGATCCGTCAAGACCCATTCAATACGAAAGAGTATCCATGGGTGGATGGGAAGGTCCAGAATTGAAATATGATTGGAACTCTGATATTATTTGCCCACAATATAGTTCTCCCAATAGTATGGAGGCATATATAAAAGCAAACCCTTACCCAAAAAGACCTTATATACTTAGTGAGTATGCACATGCTATGGGAAATTCTATGGGGAATTTTAAAGATTATTGGGATGTTTTTAGAGCGCATAAGAACTTTCAGGGTGGTTTTATCTGGGATATGATAGATCAATCCATTTATAAAACACGAGAAGATGGCACACGAATATTTGCTTATGGCGGCGATTTTGGCCCCGAAGATGTGCCTAGTGATAATAATTTTCTAAATAATGGTATGTTTAACCCAGAGCGTAAGCCGAATCCACATGCTTTTGAGGTTAAAAATACACTCCAAAATATTCTTACTTCTTGGGCAGATAAGGAAAATGTAAAAATTAAGGTGTTCAACGAATTTTTCTTTAAGAATTTAAAAAATGTTCAGCTAAATTGGGAGTTAATTTTGGATGGTAAACCAAGCCATAATGGTACAATTAATAATTTAGACATTGTAGCTCAAGCCGAAAAGGAATATACACTCCCTATTAACTTAAAGGATAAAAATTACCAAGAAGCATTTGTTAACATAAGTTATGTTTTAAGAGAAGCAGAACCGCTTTTGCCTAAAGGTTTTGAAATAGCCAAAGAACAATTACATTTAAACGGTAATTGGAAAAATAAGATGGCGTTAGAAAGCATAGCTAAAATAGAAGTAAAAAAATCAAAAAGTACTGTTGGTTTTAAAAGTGATAAGAGCGAAATACAATTTGATTTAAAAACAGGATTTATTAATAGTTATACTTTTAATGGTCATTCTATTTTAAAAGATGGTTATCAATTTCGACCAAACTTTTGGCGAGCACCAAATGATAACGATATGGGAGCAGGTCTGCAAAATAAATTAATAGCTTGGAAACAGGCTACAGAAAACCCTAAGCTTACAAATTGGGACTATTCAAAAACAAAAAACAATATAATTATAGTTAAAGCAGTGTATAGTTTATCTGAGATTTTTTCTGAGTTAACCCTTAATTATGAAATAAATAGTAACGGCGCATTACTTGTAAATGCATCATTAAGTATAGATGAATCCAAAGAAACGCCTATGCTACCCAAGTTTGGAATGGAACTAATTTTACCTAGAACTTTTGAAAATATTTCCTATTATGGTAAAGGTCCATTTGAAAATTATATAGATAGAGGTTACAGTTCTAAAGTGGGTATTTACAATCAAACGGTATCTGATCAGTTTTATCCCTATATACGTCCTCAAGAAACTGGAAACAAAACAGGCATTAGATGGTATAAGCTTTCAGATAACAAAATAGATTTAAACATTCAATCAGACACATTATTAAGCATCACAGCTCTGCATTATTTTACGGAAGATTTAGATGATGGCCTTGAAAAAAAACAAAGTCATCCTGAAGATCTTAAAGAACGTGACGCAACAAGCTTAAAAATTGATCATAAACAAATGGGAGTTGGTGGCATAAATAGTTGGGAAGAACTGCCAATGGAAAAATACTCACTCAAAGAAAAGGATTATCAGTATCAATTTAAAGTAATTCCATCTATCAAAAAGCGTTAGTGTTGATTAGAAAGTAAATGTAATTTGTAGAAAAGTTATATAAGAATCGAGGTTTATTCTAATAATTAAAGATTTAATAAATGATAAGGAAATATTTAATACCTTCATTACTGATGTTTTTTGTAGCTATTACAAGCTGTAAACAACAGGTCAGAGGTAAGGTTGATAAACAGCAAGTAACTATTGATGCGCAAATAAAAACGCGATTTGATAATCTACTTCATTATCCCTTAGATTCTACAGCATTTCCACGAAGCTATTCCCTTTCAAAAAATGAGATACGAAAAGTATCATCAAAAGATTGGACCAGTGGTTTTTTTGCCGGAAACTTATGGTTAATTTATGAATTAACAGGAGATCTAGCTTATAAGAATCAAGCTGAAAAATGGACTGCCTTTATGGAAAAGGAGAAACTAAATAATAGAACCCATGACATGGGATTTAAGGTTTTTTGTAGTTTTGGTAATGGATTAAAGGTTAGTGACAATCGAAAGTATAAAGACATTATTGTTGAAAGTGCTAAAACTATGACTACACGTTTTAATGAAAAAGTAGAAAGTATTCGTTCTTGGGATTTTAACAAGAATGTATGGCAATATCCTGTCATTATCGATAATATGATGAATTTAGAGTTGCTCTTTGAAGCCACTAAGATATCTGGCGATAGCACCTTTTATAAAACAGCAGTGTCTCATGCAAATAAGACACTTGAAAATCATTTCAGAAAAGACAACAGCTGTTACCATGTGGTCGATTATGATACCATTTCAGGTAAAACCAGAATGAAAGTTACCCACCAAGGATTTAATGATGAATCGTCATGGGCACGCGGTCAAGGCTGGGCTATTTATGGTTTTACTATGGTCTATCGCTATACAAAGGACGAAAAGTATTTAAAACAGGCTAAAGAAACTGCAGCCTTCTTTTTAAACCATGAAAATTTACCAAAAGATGGAATCCCATATTGGGACTTTAACGATCCTTCTATACCAAATGCACAAAAAGATGTATCTGCAGCAACCCTAGTTGCATCGGGGTTGGTTGAACTTTATGGGTTCACAAAAGATGAAATGTATTTGAATTACAGTAAAAAAGTAATCAACAATCTAAAGTCACAAAAATATATCTTATCCGAAAACGTGGAAGCGCCTTTCATCTTAGATCACAGCACAGGAAATTGGCCGGAAAAAGACGAAATCGATGCGCCTATTGTCTATGGCGATTATTACTTTTTAGAAACACTGTTAAGATTAAAAGCTAAAACAAATAATAAATAAAGATTATATTCTGCTAGTTTCGCATAAAAACCTCCTTAGGCTTAGTTCCTTCTTTTATGTCGAAGGTTCGGCAATAATGGTGAAGTGATGCTGATAGAGATAAAAAATGGAGAAAAAAGATTCAAGTCATAAAATATATGATAAAACTAATACAGGCAAATCTAAAATTAAATTAGGAAAAATTACAATATTAGTGCGTTGTGCATTTTGATTTAAAAATGATTTTCAAAAACATACCATACTTTTTATCAAAACTTACCTAACTCTTTACCAAAAGTATCAACACTTTTTGTGCTTTTAGTATAACTGCATTAGCTGTACATTTTAAGTAATATTGAATTGTTGTTAGTGCAGTTATTTTTAACCATATTCTAGTTTTAAATTCCTTAATAGATTTTGCATAGTTCCTTCTAATCATAAATTGGTCGTAAAGTTGAGAGTATAAAGTTTCAATTCTTTTTCTTTTTTTCTAAAAACATAAGTTTTATTTTTGAAATAATTTTGATTATTTCTCATCGATGTATTGAGTTTTAAATTACTACTATTTTGGACACCTCAGTTGATATTGCTAAATTATTATTACCGGAAATTCTTGTTGATTATTTTAATAATCAAACACGAGATAAAGAACGGAGAGCTTCATTTCTATTTTACAGAATAATAGGATTCCCGAAGAATTTAAAGACGTTAAGTTAAGCTCCAAAAGGTTCTTTCCAGAGGCTACTGTTCAAGGTTTCTCAATACATGGCAAGAATGTCTATTTACATATTATTAGACGGAGTTGGTGAAATGAAGTTTCCAAAGAAGTAGCTATAGGAGATTGGTATTTAGTAGCAATAGCCACTAGAATTACTAGTGAATTTGCTGCTTTTTTTAAAAGATATCAGTCAATAATAACGCTTCCGGTACAAGTGTGGTCGCGAACTTTTACGGAGTAAATCCTCGGAATTTACAAAGACAATATAAAGATTATTTAAGTGATTTTAAACAGTGGAATCAGAAACCACATGCTAAAAAATGGTTGTTGTACTACAAGAATATTGGTGGATATATTTCAATTGATGAAACTGCTTTTTCTAATGGAGATTTATACACCACTGTAACCAATCAAAATGCTCAAGAAAAAAAAGGTACATTAATTACCATCATTAAAGGAACTAAGGTCGAAACAGTTGTAAAAATTCCTTTAAAACAACGAAAAAAAGTGAAAGAAGTAACTTTAGATATGGCAGGAAACATGGGTTAATCGTTAAAAAATCGTTCCCACAAACCACTCAGGTTATAGGTCGGTTCTATGTTCAAAAAACTAGCCTTAGATGCACTACAAGAAATTAGAATTAAACACCGTTGGGATGCTTTAGATAAAGAAAATGCCGCAATAGAACACCCTAGAGACAAGTCTTTAAAATATTCACCTGAACTACTACCAAATGGAGATATGCTAAAACAATTATTAGCTAGAAGTCGATATTTATTATATAAATCCAGTAGTAAATGGACTAAAAGTCAGCATCAAAGAGTTAAAATACTATTTGAAAGATATCCAGATTTAGAAAAAGCGTACAAATTATGTCAAAACTTATCTTGGATCTATAATCAAACAAAAGATAAAACAAAAGCATTAATAAGACTTGCTAA
>TARA_R110001592_G_scaffold127750_1_pt1 | contig 37962 bp, 14 predicted proteins | sample TARA_R110001592 | Tara Oceans TARA_R110001592 (sample SAMEA4398387) | marine metagenome | biome: Polar Biome; feature: [SRF] surface water layer (ENVO:00010504); material: water (ENVO:00002006), including particulate matter (ENVO:01000060) such as... | depth 5 m | reverse complement strand
TCTTCTAAATGTAAACGGCTGTTTTGCTTTAATCCGTAATGTATATCAGTAAAACAGGCCGCTGTCTTAAACAGTTGGCTCATAAAAATTAGTCGTTAATTTGTGTAGTTTGACTTTGCTCTGCGGCTTCTCTAAGCTCACGCAGTTCATTTTCGTGTTGAATTTGTCTTCCATAACTTGGCAAGTGACCCTGTTCGATTAAAATATCATCCCTAATCATTTGGTTTCTTTTTTCCAAGTTAAGTACTCTTGTAAAACTATTATTAACGGCGGCAGTATAATAAGCAAACGGATTATCCGATTTCATTTCATTAAACTGTAAGCCAATATAACTTAATTGTAATAATGCTTGTCCACGCATTTCGTCTACATAAGTGTAACCTCTCCAGTTACCTCTGTGAGAGTATCTTTCCACAAGTTTTAAAAACATGGTTCCCAACTTGTTAGTAATTTTTCCATGCTCAGGATTAAAGTGTCCGTTGCCTATCCCACCTTCCCAGTGACTTCTTGCAACTTCTTTTATCTCATCGCCAACGTATGCATAATGCATAAACGGAGGAAAATTTACTTTTGCTTTTGTTTCGGCTTCATTTCTAGGATTTTTCTTCCTGCCTGGCTCTAATGGAATATGTTCCATAGTCATTACACGAAAAACTAAGTCTTCTTTTGCTATGCTTTTAGGGTCTACAGCAAATTCTTTTTGCTTGGGTTTATTTCTGTAATCTTTAGGATCATGAAGTTTCATTGCGGCCTGGTATGCATCATACTGCATCTTTGCGGCTTTGTTTTCCCTTGCGGCTTTAATACTGATTCTGTTTATCTTTTTTACGTCTTCTAATATAATGTCAAAAAAGCCATAATTCTCATCTGCTAACCAGCAGTAGGTCATTTTACTCTTATGAATTTCCTTTAAAATATCTTTGTTATTTAGATAATTGACTTTTTTCTGTGCCATGAACTCTCCTCAAAATTATAATTCATTTATATTGTTAGTATTATACACAGTAATAGTGTATTGTCAATTAATATTTACCAGATCTGTAAAAAACTGGAAATGTTTATAGGAATATTATAACATGTTTTAATAAACCTGATAAATAGATGTAATAGGAGATCGAATGAGTTTTTTAAAAAACATAGTTAGTGGATATTTAGGCAACAGAGCCAATCAAAAATTAAGTGGCATCAAAAACCCTCATGCAAGAAGAATTGCAGGAAATCTCTTGGGGGCTAGTCCAGTAGGTGATTATATACCTGGATTAAGAAATCCTCCCAGAAATCCAGACCAAAATTTACTGTTTGGTGCAAGAATGTTAAGTGAACTTCAGTTAAGACAGGAATTGCAAGGACAAAGCGAACAGTTTGGTAGTATTAAAACTGAGGCAGATCAACAACCATTACAAAAGAACTACGATTGGCGAGCAAGGTTGAGACCTAAAAGGGGTGGCGAAAACTATGTATACGGCACAATGTATGCAGACCAAAGTGAAATAGGTGGAACAAATATATTACAACCTATTATTGATTCCGGCGGTCTTGTATGGCAATATACCCCGCAAATTTTTGTTTCTGCAGGTGCTAATTATAATGTACATGAATTACAAGGTATGAACTATCCAATACATTCTTATTTACATAGTAGACCTCCTGAGCTTCCTATTGCTTCTGAGTTTACAGCAAACAATATTGACGAAGCAAGATACTTATTAGCAGTTATAACTTTCTTAAAAGTAACAACCAAAAGTTTTGCAGGTGAATCCGCAGTTGCACAAGGCGTAGCAGGAACACCACCGCCTGTATTATTATTTGAATATTTAGGAGAACATGGCTTTAATAAAGTTCCAGTAATTATAAAAGATTACTCCATACAATATGGAGAGGACATAGACTATGTTCCAGTACATTATAAAATGGGTGGAGAAGACACAGTAACTTATGTACCTACAGCCGCACTGATTTCAATCAACTTATCAGTAAACTACACACCACAGAAACTAAGAAAAAGATATGATATCACAAGCCTCACAACAGGACAAGGATATATGGATGGATTTATTTAATGGCAAAATTTCACAGCAGTAATAGTTTCTTACGAAACGCAGGACTTATAGATAACTTCTTAGATGTAAATAATTTACCTAAGATGCCTAAAGGCATTTATGACGAAGATTACGAAATTGGCAGTGATGTGGCTGGCAGACCAGACATACTTGCATTTAAAGTATATGGCACAACGTCACTTTGGTGGGTATTTGCATTAAGAAATCCTGATGTACTTCAAGACCCTATCAGAGACTTTAAAGTGGGGACACTTATAAAACTGCCATCACCAGATGCTGTTAAGTCTGTAGCAGGAGGTTAAAATGGCAGATCCTGATGCACCAAGAGATTACAGTAATCATCCAATAGCAACTGAGTCACAAAAAAAGAACCTCAATGAATCACAGGGTGCTAGATCTACACCGCCACAGATAATAAACGAATATGTCGGAGATGTTTTTGGTAACGTTTTAGACCGATATGATTTACCCACATATAATTTAAAACTTTATATGATAGGGCCAGGTACAAAAAATACAACTACGAGCGATCCAGCCGGAGTAACACAAGATTCAGACTTAACAGACGGCACTGATGCCAGAAAAGAAATAAGTGAAAAGGGTGTATTACATACTTCAGGAGACGGATATTTAAATAATTCTGTTACAGCAAAGCCTGAAAATACAGTAGTGTTAGCTCAAACAGGTGTTACAGAAGTTGGTATAGATGACTTAGAAATAGTCACAGTACCTGGAGCAATAGGCGGAGGTGTTGAGGGCAGTACAGTAAACTTCACAATCACGCAACCAAATGCCGCAGACTTTCCAGATCAAATTGTTAAAGCACGAACATATTTAGGTGCTCCTGCAGACGCTTTTGATTGTCCACTTTTTTTAGAAATTACGTTTAGAGGCAGAAAAGAATCCAACGAAGACATTAGTTCCTGGGATAGCGATAAAGGTGGAGAACTTGTAGATATTGTAGGACCTTTTGTATACACATTATTAATTAAAAATTTCTCTATGAGCATAACTGAGGCCGGATCAGAGTACCAGTTTGAAACTGTAATGAAGAACGACAGTTATACTGCTGATGCATTTTTTAGAACCAGACGGTTTCAAACAATATCAGGTAGAACTATAGGCATGATGTTAAAGGACTTAGAAACACAAACAAACGAATATAACGAAAAAGAACATATACCTGAAAGAATTAACTTTGGGTTAGATGCCCTAGGAGAAAAAGACTTTTCAAAAGATGTAACAACTACCACAAGAGAACGAATAAGAGGTAGTACAGCCCACAGACGTGTAACAACTACAGAAACAGTATTGCTTGAAAGCAGAGATGATTATTTGGTACCAAATTTTGACATAACCGACCAATCACTAGATATAGAAGATGCAGAAACTATTGCCAAAGTTACAAAAGTAGCAGTAACTGAAGCAAAAGATACTGATGACGCAATTGAAGAAGGTGAAGAGACGCCAGAAAAGGCTAAGGCATTGTCAATAAATCAAAACCCAGAAACAAATAATATTACATTGGACCTAACAGAAGGGATTACAATGGATAGAGTATTGGGTATCATTCTATCCATGAATAAAGAGTTCATGCAAAAAGCATCTAGGTCAAAGGATATAGAAGATGGTGAAAATGTTGATGTTGAACCAACTAAAGAAGTTATGTGGTACGATTTCAGAGGTAGTGTTGAATATGTTGACTTTGATCCAAAAGAAAAAGTTTATACTAAAGTAGGCCATATAATACCCGTTACTGTAAAATCAAACAAAACAGATCTTGCTATTACACCTGAAGAAGTTGATAAAAACAATAACTTAACTAAAGATGAATCTATGCAACGTGTAAACCAAATGAAGATTAAAAAGGCTTACGAATATATCTTTACTGGCAGAAACGACCAAATTATTAATGTAAATTTAGATTATAAAGAAGGCATAGCATTGTTATTACCACCGGACAGAGGTATGTTAGGTGATATCAGTTTAAATGCTCAAAGCATTTTAAACCCTTCTCCTAAACCTAAAACAGAATCTTTAAAAGACAATGGTATGGATAAATTAGTTGAGGAAGCAGAAAAAAGTGGCCAGTCAGGTTCGTTTTTTGACCAATTAAAAAAATTAAAAGATGATGTAGAAAAAGGAGAAAGTTTTTTAAAAGAGCTAGGCCAAGCCGCAAACTTTTCAGGTTCACAAATTAAAGATCTTGTCACAAATATAAATGGTTCCGCCGCTCAAAAATTAGAAGGTTTATTAGGCGAACAGGCAACAGCACAAGCAGTAGCAGACCAATTAACACAAAATAGACAAAGTTCTGCACAAGAAAGTGTTACAACAGAAACTGACACAATAACATCTGGCACCACAGACTTTGTATATGGAGGAGACCTTATAGGCGACACTAAGTATGCACAACAATTATCAGACGGGACTAAAAAAGCTCATTACGAGCCCAGCAGTAAAGACGATAAAAATCCTGAAAAGACCGTAGATGATACTGGTATCGCACAACGAAAAGAATACCTTAATAAAACTGGTTTTGCAAATGTGGGTACAACTAAAACAATTAAGAATAATTTGTTTACATACTTGTATGATCAGCATCAGGCTATAGATTTCTTAATGAAATTACAGTTAGAGCTCAGAGGAGACCCTTACTGGTTGGGTAAAGAATATTTACTAAGTCCTATACAACAAACAGGACTAGATGCCAAGAAAACAGAGGACGATGACGCTGATGCAGATAATTATGCAGTATCTAGTAGAGAAAACTTTATGCTGTTTAGTTTAAACTCTCCAAGATTATTTGATCCAGATACACAAAATGAAGATAACAATACAGGTTTATGGATTAAAGAAGGAGACGGAACATCATATTTTATATCAGGAGTTTACCAGGTAAGAGATGTTACACATAATTTTAAAACAGGTATATATACCATGGACATGACTGCTATTAAAGAAACTGCAATTAGTTTAAAAAATATAGACAGAACAAAATCTCAATTTTCATATGTTGATGAAGACCGTAGAGGCTTTACTGCAATGGAGCAAGACGGTTACAAAAGAGATGAAGAAGGAAACTTTGATTATAATCCAATACATATGAAGGTACAAGGACTACTTGATAATGGTAATCAGGGTACTACAGTAGATGAGTTATTGAAAAATAAAATGATTACTTCAGAAGAGAAAGATGCATATTTAAGTTGGAAGGCAAGTCAAGGATAACAGATTATGGCTAAAGGTGATTACAACAGACAAAAATTGGGTAGTGCTTACCACGACCCAGATCCAAACAAAGGCGCATTTATAGATAATGGTATATACCTGGCGAAAGTTGTAAACAACAAGGATGAGTTTCTAACTGGTACTATAGATGTAGAAATACCAGCATTACACAGAACTACCGGTAAAAAAGTTAAATCAATTAAAAAAGTAAGATTTGCAACTCCATTTGGTGGTATATCAAATTCTAAAACTGTAAAATCTGAAGATACAGAAAAATACGAAAACACACAGCAAAGTTATGGCATGTGGTTTTCTCCGCCTGATGTAGGCAGTATGGTATTAGTTGCTTTTGCAGATGGTAATAGAAAACACGGATACGTTATAAGTCATGTACTACCTCCTGAAATGAATCACATGCTACCTGGTATTCCAGCAGGTAAGAGTTTTCAGGGAGGTAATTTTTTAACACCTGTAGCAGAAAAAAATAGATATTCTGAACAGCCTGGCCATACAAATATTTTAAGACCTATTCATCATGATGCCGCCGAACCCATAGTTAAGCAGGGTTTAATAAATGATATTATTAGAGGAGCAGGTACGGCAGGATCAAGAAGAGATACGCCCAGCCAAGTTGTTGGTATATTAACAAAAGGCTCAAGGGGCAAAGACGGCATTACTCCTGCACAGGCAGGACACCAGTTTATAATGGACGATGCTCCAGACTCAGCCATGATCAGAATACGTTCAGGTAAAGGGCAACAAATATTACTGGATGATGTAACTGGCACAATGTATGCTATCAATAAAGATGGCAAGGCATGGGTAGAATTAGACATGCTAGGAAACATTAATATATTTGGCGAAGGGGACATGAACCTCAGAGCTAAAAAGAATTTTAATCTACGTGCTGATTACGACATTAATATTGAAGCGGGACAAAACATCAGAATGAAAGCCGCAGGTGACAATATTGCAGGTGCATACGTAGGTGGTAAGTTAGGAAAATTAGGTTTACCACCATTAGGCACAGGAGGTAATATTAACTTCCATGCGGCCGCAGATTTAGGTATGTTAGCAACTCGTAATACACAATTATCCGCAGTAGGTGGAGACGTAGATATCAATAGTGGTAATATGCTTAAAACAGTAAGTGGTACAGCAACGTCAATATCAAGTACAACAATGGGTGTAGATATAAATGCAAAAGCAGGTGTTGTTGGCATAGCCGCCCCAATGGTAGGAATTACATCAGCACTAACAGGAATATCTGGCGGTATAATTAATTTAAACACAGGTCCAGCACCAATATTACAAGGACTAGATGCATTAAAAGTTTCTGCTCCTCCATTAGAAGGTGTTGAGCAGGAAGACCAACCTAGTGAAATGCCAGAATATGACAGGAAAGGAGATGTAGCACTGACAAGTGGTGGAGTAAGACCAGGCAAGAAAACTAACATAACAACTATTGTGGGAACATTAATAACGGCTGAACCGTATGCAGGACATGGACAATTTGATCCTACAACTGAAGACAAAGATTCCATGGAAGAGGACGTAACCGCAGACGCAGAAACATTACCTGGACAAACCAGTGCAGGAGATGAAGACCCAGCAGACGTAGTAACACCAGAAGGCGATAAATTAGGAAATGGATTTAAAGATAAGTCTAGTGGTGCTGTTGGAAAAGCATCTGATGTTGTAGGTGCTGTGGGTAACGGTTTAACAGAAGCAGGAACGGCTCTTGGTGGAGCAATTGGAAGTGTTATGGATATGATTCCTAACATGGCTGATGTGGAAGGAATGCTAAGTAATTTCTTACCTGCCAGTTTACAAAATTTAGGCAGTTTACAAAACATGGACGGACTTATGTCTGCCATGGGTATAGCAATACCACCATTTAGGTTCCCTACAGGTAATGCTATGGGAGACAAGTTTGTTGGAATTGCAAAACAACTTAAAGAAATAGAAGCAAGATTAGGTCAGTTTAGTTTAGACCAATTTGATTTACCTTTAGACCTAGAAGGATTTGATGCTTCAGCATTAAAAGGAGAAGTACTAGATGCAGTCTCTAGTGTTACAGATGCAATTAGTAAAGCAGAAGGATTACAAACCCAGTATGGTGGGTTAATGACTGAAGCAGATAAGTTGCGTAGTGGACATCCTAAATATGCTATTGATCAGCAGACAGGCCAGGCAATGGGCTCCATGGGTATAAACGCAAATAATTTTAACTTAGTTAAAGAAGAGCTTAATACAAAAGGAATAGATCTTACTGTTGATGGGCCTAGTTTAATTTTTACAGATAGGAAAACAGGCACGAAAGTCATAGACGTATCTAATGGTGTAGGCCCAATTGGTACAAGTATTGGATTAAAGAGCGAACTGGAATATACTAAACGTGAAATGACTCAACTTATAACTGTACCATTAAGTGAAAACCAACTACTTGCCCTAACAAGTTTTGCTACACATATAGGCATTAACAATTTTGCAAACAGTTATCTACTCTTAGAACTTAACAAAGGCAATTATGCTAATGTTCCCAAATATATGAAAAGATGGAGAACAGGCAAAGTTGGAGAGGCAAGTGATGTGCAAGTAAGACAAGACTATGTGCAGAGAAGAGAATATGAGATAGAACTGTTTACTACACCTGACTGGGTAAACCTAACAAAAGAAGAAATGGGATTAACCACAGACAAAAATTTATCTTTTAGACAACTACGAACTATGTTAAAGAGTGCTAAGAATAAAAAGTTAGTTCACATGGGGTATAAAACTATACAGATGTAGATTGTTTTATCTAGCAGAATCTCTAATTACAGTCAGCGCCTTTTTTAAATCCATATTTTCAACAAGCAACCTATACTTTTGTTCTTGTTCTTCTGCTACTGCTTTTTCTAGTAGTTCAATATGAGTTCTTAAACTATTACACTCATTGTTTTTATCAATAAGCATACGTCTTAGCTCTTCTTCAAGAGTATCATTTAGTGTGGAAATATCAGCCATTTTCTTCCTCAAATATTATGTTTTGTAACAGATCTGTTACAGTATTATTTAACAAAACTTCACTATGACCTGCTTCTATAGTGATATTTTGCGTGTTTTTAAAACCTGGAGGTGTTGCACCCTGACTATCACAAGATATCATTCCGTCATTTGCTTTACCGCCTAGGCCAGCAACCGGGTTAGACCCTCTTGTACATATTATGTTAGTGTGCTTACCATTAAAGTTTTTTTCTTGTAATAATGCTAAAACATCAGCACCTGGTTTAGTGTTTTGGAATACTTTGCCTTTAAAAAACATGCCAAATATTCTAGCAACAGGTGTGCCTTCCCAGGGTGTTGCTATAGTTACTAAATGTTTTACTCTTTTTGGGTATACACTAGCATACCAACTTGCAATTAAACCCCCAAAACTATGCCCTACAACCACAACTGGCTCCTTGCCAAACTCCCTTTCTTTTCTGATTCTTAGTATTTCTACTATGTCAAAAGGGTCGTCTTCCATATCGTATGCTGGAGCAAGAAACTTATGCTCAGGCAACTTCAAAGTAAAGTAATTAAAGTTTTCCGGGCTGGCATTTGCACCGTGTAAGTATATAGCATTTTTCATCTTCTAATTATATACTAGAAATGGTTCAAAGTCAACTATTAATTAAAACTTGTTATAATGAATATGATAAATACTTGCATGGCAACATTATTTAAAGGATTTAGCACAGTTGATAAAGTTAGAGCACCATATACTCTGACTGACGCTGATCTAGTGAAGAGAGATTTGCTTAATCACTTTTATACCAGAATTGGTGAGAGAATAATGAGACCAACATTTGGAAGTGTTATTTGGGATTATCTAATGGAACCTGAAGATCCTGAAACACAAGAAATTATAAAAGAAGACATTGTAAGAATTGTAAAAAGTGATCCTAGAGTAGAGTTTTTATCAACAAAACTACTGGTATTAGATCATACTATACAAGCAGAGGTACAAATAAAATACAAGTTACTTAACAGTAGCGATACTTTATTTTTAGAATATGTCACAACTAGTACGGACGAAGCATAATGGCAACAGTTAATAGACAAAATAATTTATTTGCGGCGGAAGATTGGAAATTAGCATATAAAGTTTTTAGTCAAGTAGACTTCCAAGCATACGATTTTGACTCAATCAGAACAGCACTTGTTGAGTATATAAGGACAAACTTTCCTGAAAACTTTAACGATTACACAGAAAGTTCAGAATTTATTGCTATACTAGAATTACTGGCATTTTTAAGTACAAGTATTGCATTCAGAATGGATGTTAATACTAGAGAAAACTTTTTGGAAACAGCAGAAAGAAGAGACTCAGTATTTAAACTAGCAAGGATGTTAGGATACAATCCTAAAAGAAATATTCCTGCAAGTGGATTAATGAAACTTTCAGCAGTAACTACAACAGAGCCTCTTACAGACAGTCAGGGTAACCAATTAAGTAATACCAAAGTCTTCTGGGACGACGCAAATAATCCTGACAGTTACGAACAATTTATAACAATTTTAAATTCTGCAATGAGCAGTACAAATAGATTTACTGCACCTGTAAAGACAGGTAAAATTGCAAACATTAATACAGAAAAATATTTATTAAACAGCACAATAGGTTCACCTATTTCATACTCATTTAGTATTAATGCAAATGGTGTTAATAGAAGTTGTGAAATTGTAAACGGTGATTTTATAGACGGCAAGTATTTTTATGAAGGTAATCCTAATCCATTAAGTGACTTTGGTTTATTTTACAGAAATGACGGACAAGGCATTGCTAGTAATAATACAGGATTTTTCCTACTGTTTAAGCAAGGTAACTTGCAATTTCAAGACTTTGACTTTACAACACCTGTAGTGAGTAGAGTTCAAGATATTAACATACAAAACATAAATGAAACAGATGTGTACATCCAGGAAATTACTACTGGTGGCACAGTACTTAACCAGTGGACTAAAATTCCTAATACAGTAGGGCAGACATTAAACTTTAATAGCCAAACATTAGGTACAAGAAACCTTTATGCAGTTGAAAACTTAAATAATGACGGCATAAGAATTAAATTCCCTGATGGTAATTTTGGTAATATACCTAATGGTGTATTTAGAGTTTGGTATAGAACTAGTGACGCAGTTTCTTATTCCATACAGCCTGATGATGCAAATAATTTAAGTGTTGTTTTACCATACGAAAATGCGGCAGGACAATCTTTTAATTTAACACTAAGTTTTGGATTACGTTCAGCAGTTAATAATAGTTTACCAGGAGAGTCGTTAAACTCAGTAAAAGCAAATGCACCACAAACATTCTATACACAAAACAGAATGGTAAGTGCTCAAGACTATCAGGTTTTCCCTAGTAGCCAGTCTTCAAACATAAACAAGTTAAAGGCAACAAACAGAACTCATGCCGGACATAGTAGATATATTGACATCACAGACCCTACAGGAACATTTCAAAGTATAGAGTCTTATGCAGAAGATGGTGTTATATATGCAGATAAAAATGATTTTTCAGAAAGTTTTACTATTAATGAAAATAATACAGCAACAGAGATAGCAAATAGTGTGCTTCCGTTGTATTTAAAAAGACAGGAACTAAGCAACTTTGTATATAATACATTTAGAAAGAGCATTGTAAAAACAACACCTGCAACATTCGATACCAGCGGCAGAATAATTAATTGGGCTACATTGCCAGTTAAAACATTTAACTCGACAGGATATATTACAGAGCAAACAGTTGCCTCTGGAGTAGCAACAACTAGTGTATTAATTAATACAACTGCAGAAACATCTATGTTTAAGGAAAATAACTTTATTAAGTTTGCAAATCCTGATAATATAGCAGATTACAAATGGGTAAGAATTACTAGAATAGACAATAATGGCCAGTTATCAAGTGGATTAAGTACGTCAACTGGACCAATAACATTAAGCAGTACAATACAAAACGGCTGGCGAGCAAATGAAATAATTTCTACATTAAGAAAAACATTTACTGCAACAGAACAAGATGCAATTATTACAGAATTAAATGCAAAACGAAACTTTGGTTTGGGATATGACCCAGCATTTGATGAATATTATATAATACAAAATGAAAATTTAACACTACCAACAAACGGTGTACTGCCTGATTTTAACTACCAAAACGCTAAAGATAGCTCAAGTAGTAATGCTGACGCTAGTTACATTGTACACTTTAAGTACAATGCTATATCAAATACATCTTATAGTTATAACGTAACAGTCAGAGGCTTAGATTACGTTGTACAGAGTAAAGATAACTTAAAGTTTTATAATGTTAAAAATGTAAAAGTAACGGACAACACTACTAAAGCAGTTAGAGATACTATTACATTTAACACACTTAATACAAAACCAGGTCTCACAGAAGTATTTAAATGGTACGATAACGACAACGATAATTTAGGTGAGCAATGGCACAGCCAAGAAACAGGTGAAAAATACACACCACGTACAACAATGCCTAACATACCACTTAGAAGCAGAAATTATTACTGGTATGATATAAATTGTGAATGGCAAAGTACATTTGGCTTATTACGAGCTCAAGGCGATTCAGGTGCTAACGTTATTACAAATAACAGATTTGTAGACGAGGCAATAGTAAACATTAATACATTCTATGAAGATAATACAGTATTTGCAGATAGAACAAACATTACTATTGCAAACATATCAGGGAGAATAGAACATTTTCCAGGAAAGATTATTGTAGATTTTGATAACACAACATTTGGTTATAATATATTTGATGCTGACGGCAATGTACACTTTAAACAAGAGAACACAGGAACAGCAGTAGTAGAATATTATAAAGCATTTGCTAACGGTTCTAGCCATTCTTTCGGTATAAACGGAAGTACGTCTAATACATCAGCAACAGGTAAAATAACTATTACAAATGCAAATACTACAGCACAAACTGGCACATTAACATATGATGACTTACAGACATCAGCCGCATTTTTACATGCGGCAGATAGTAGTTCAAACTTTAGTGTTGATAAACTAAATGTTATATACTTAAATGATAAAGAAAAATTAGATAAAGACATCAAATGGACTATAACAGACACATTTAAAGAAGCAGATGGATATTGTGACCCTAGAAAAGTAAAAGTTGCACCTATAGATTCAAACGAAGATTTAGTACCAGATGACCCTTTACAATACGATGATTTTGTAAACTCAGAGATGTTAGTATTTTTTGAATACTATACTGATTTTGATGGCTATACTTATGACAAACCTGTAAGCGGAGTATTTTTAGATTACAGAGGCGAGATAGATATCAACTTAGATGATGTTGAGTTTATATCTCCTGCTAGTTATATAAAACAGACATTAGCATCTACAGTAGATTACTTAATAGTAGATACATTAGCAATAGCAGAAAAATTAAATAATGTAGAAACAAGATACAACGGTATGGTTGTTTATGTTACAGAAAGCAAAAAAGTTTATCAAATGACAGCAAGTAGTACGGCTAGTACTAATATTACTTTACTAGAAACAACAGATTATGTAGTACGTGAAGGTAGAGCAAGTACACAAAATACTGCAATACAAGATCCACAGAGTGTAATTATTAAATGGAATCATACAGCACCTAATGACGTAAGGATAGATCCTAGTATTAGTAACGTTGTAGAAATGCTTATATTAACACAAACGTACTATACTCAGATTTTAAAATACTTGAATGTGCCTGGAACGGCATATCCAATAGCACCTACAAGTGAAGAACTATCGAACGAATTTGAAAAACTAAATGAATTTAAGAGTGCTAGTGATACAATAGTATATAGAAGTGCTAAATTTAAATTATTATTTGGTGCTGATGCAGAAGATACGTTCAAGGCTAAATTTAAAATAGTAAAATTACCAGGTTCTACTTTAAGTGATAACGAAGTAAAATCCAGAGTAATAGCATTAATGAAACAATACTTTGATGTAAATAATTGGGAGTTTGGTGAAACTTTTTACTTTACAGAACTCTCTAGTTTCATACATCAGAACTTAGGTAATAGTGTTGGCAGTATCATTATACTTCCTAAAAATACAGCAGGTACTTTTGGAGACTTATTCCAGGTAAAAGCAGAACCTAATGAACTATTCATTAGTACTGCTACTGTAAACGACATATCTATAGTAGAAAAAATAACTTCACAAACTTTAAGAACAGATAGATAATATGGCAAAAATTTATGAACAATTACCAGTAGTTCATCAGACTACAGCAGTAAAAAACTTTTTTGAAAGTACTGTTGAGCAACTGTTTGCAGAGGCAAATAGTGAAATTATTACTGGTTTTATAGGCAAAAAGACAAGCGACGATCATAATGTTGATATAGCATACTTGCCTGAGCCAACTATAGACAGAGCATTTTATAGTTTATCACCTGTAGTAAATACATTAAATTTAACATCAGGTAAAAGTGAAGACTTTGTGTTTTTTGATGAAGCAGTAAACACACTTAAAATTTATGGTGCAAATACCATAAACCAAAACAAACTATTTTCAAGTGATTTCAAATCATTTATGCCACCTGTTGATCCAGATAAACTACTTAACTTTACAGAGTATTATTGGGATCCAGAAACAACAGGAAACTGTCATACAGTAACATCCTGGACTGCAAATACAAATTTTACTACTAATGAAGTTATTGTTAATGGTGGTAGTTACTATATTGCTAACAGGAACTTTACATCAAGTTCGACGTTTGTTAATGATGCGTCACTAGATACATATAATTATACACCTGATATTACACAGAGTAAAACTGCTGTAGTAACAACAAACAGAGATCATAATTTTTATTCAGGCGATAAAATTGTAATTACTGGTGTAACTGGAATGACAGAAGTAAATAATCAGACCTATTATGCAGAAAAGGTAACATCAAGAACATTTAAATTATTTACTGACAAAGACTTAAGAGTGCCTCTAGACACAACAGGATTTACAACTTGGGCTTCAGGCGGTAAAATTGTACATGCTAGTGGGCCTACAGCAATTAGTGTTTCGCCAACTGTAGAAAATTACATAGATATAGAACGTGATATAATAGGCAAAAAGAATTTTACGCCGGCAGGTGGAATAGAGTTTAAAAACGGTATGGTAGTAACCTTCTCAGGGTCAAATGTATTGAGCAGTACCGTTACAATAGGACAAGAATATGTAATAGAAGGTGTTGGTACAAGCATTAGATTAGTTGACCGTTCAACTAGTACTTCAGCACCATACTCATTTGTTACAGGAAAAGATTACATACAACTAGGTAGAGGCTCTGCAAACAAAAATGTTTGGAGCAGAAATAACTTTTGGTGGCATAAAGATAACTACTTAAATTCAGGTGATAGAATACCTAACTCAGATAAAAGAGCTTTAAGACCTATACTTGAATATGATGCTGATATAGAACTGTATGATCATGGAACAAAATATAAAGGATCAGTAGATTTAAGTTTTGCTGATTTAACATTTGAACAAGCAAATAATTTACAGTCTACACAATTAGTAGACAGCACACCACTACCAGCAGGTAATGTTACGCCTAAGTATAGATGTATTTTCCCTAATGAAGATGCAACTATAAGTAAAAACATTTACGAGATTACAACTTCTGCAAGTACACTATCATTTAGTATAGTTGATACTTTCACTACAGGAGACGCTGTTAGCATACACCGAGGTGTTAATTTTGTTGGATTAGAATATTATTATGATGGTAAAAATTTAAAATTAGCACAAGCCAAACCTAATAGATCTTCAGCACCCTCATTTAATCTTTACAAAGACGATAAGACATTTTTAGGCGATGATACTTTATACCCATTTAATAATTTTGAAGGGAACAAAGTCTTCGCCCATAAAGTTGGAACAGGCATAAATGATGCTGAGTACGGTTTCCCTTTAAGTTATAAAGCATTTAAAAGTGCAAGTGAAATAGAGTATGAAAACTTTGCATTGACGTCATCTTATGAGTATACACCAATAGGTTCCACAACTACTGCATCACAGACTGGGTATTTTTATTATAAACTTAATAAGCCGACGGTTGAATACCATAACTTATTTAAAAACACAAATAAAAAATCAAAACAGACTATAGATACTCATCACAGTATATCTGGTGTTGAAATAGATAGTCAACAATTAATGTATTTTTGTGGCGCAGTACCAAATACTGATATCACAAAAGCAAGTGGATATGATATTGATGTTAAAGTTAATGGAAAAATTAACACTAACTACACATATGATGGAAACGGGTATATAAAATTTAATAGTTTCGATTTTGTAAAAGGAACACTAATTGACATATTTGTATACTCTGATGCTGGATTAATTTCCGAGCAAAGTATAAGCAAATACAGTATTCCGTTAAGTTGGAGAAGTAATCCAACAAATACAGAAATACAAACAATATCAGAACCTGAATATTTGCACCATTTCTCAAATTATTTAGAAAGCCAAACTGGCTTCACAGGAAATGTATTATCTAAAAATAACTCTAAAGACTTATTAAAGAGTACAGAACATGCTACGGATATTGTGCAATCCACACAGGATACTTTATTAGGTACTTATTTGTTGGATGATAAGCCACATAACCTTATAAATGCAATTAGATTTAACGCAAAAGAATATAAAAAATATAAAAACAGATTTAAAAATGAGCTTAACAATTACTTTAATAATTTTGATGTTGAAAGTTTATCTAATGAATTTGTTTTAGAAAAAATAATTAGAAGTGTAATTTCCTTTAGTGTGGGAAGAAAAGTATTTAACCAAACATACTGCTTACCATTTGGCGACAATTATGTTGAGGAGTCGATTACGATTTCTGATACAGCCAGTGTGGATTATACCCCAACTAATTATTATGATTTAGATAAAATTGAAAACAGTTTACTAGTTTATAAAGACAGAGGAATATCAAGAACTTTATTATGTGTAGATAAAGACTACACATTTAAGTCATACAATCCAATTACAATAAGTTTAATTAATAATGGTGAATTTAATACTGGAGATGTATTAGTATTTAAATTTTATGACTCACAAAGAGATAGTGGGCAATGTCCACCTACACCTAGTACATTAGGACTATACCCATTATACCAACCTGCAAAGCAAGTAGACGACAGTTACCAAACAGCACAAACATTAATTTTAGGTCATGACGGTTCTAAGCAAACTATTTTTGGTGATAGAAGAGACGAAATTTTACTAGAGTTTGAAAACAGACTTTATAATTCAGCAAAAGCAGAATTTAGAAATGCAAATAGTTTAGGCAATTATAGTGCTGTAAACATTAGACCAGGACACTTTAGAACTTCAGACTTTGAGCATAACGATTGGAACAACTTGTTAAATCTTAGTTTTGCTAATTGGGTTAAAGAAAATAATGTTGATCCTATTGCAAATGATTTTTACGACCTAACAAACGAATTTACATGGAACTACAGAGGAGTAAGTGACTTACCAGGACACTGGAGAGGTTGGTACGAATATTATTACGATACTGTAAGACCACATACACATCCTTGGGAAATGCTAGGCTTTACAGAAAAACCTAGTTGGTGGGATAGTACATATCTTACATCAACATATATAGATTATAGCAGTAGCAATAAAACTATGTGGGAAGACATAGAGCAAGGTAAGATAGTAAGTGGTACTAGAGAAAATGTAGCAAACGGATTATATAAATTAGAAGAGTTTAACCCTTACAGAAGAATAGGATTACTTAAATTACTACCTATCACAGCAGAAGGTACACTTGTATCTCCTAACGATATAGTAAGCACAGGCAGTACGACATTAACTCCTACATGGACTAATACAACGCCGGATACAACGCAAGGATATGTTACTACAAGTTTCAGAAGTTTAGATAGTGTAAATGTTAAATACGATGCCGCAAACATATATGTATTAAGTAATAATATTGTGCATCATAATGTTACAATAACTAATGACAGTATTGATTATATTGATGCAAAAGAGCAACAGTTAAGATACAATTTACCTAGAATAAACTTAAACACTATCACTGTAGGTAGCCAGGCACAAGGCACAAACCCAGTTGGTGTCGCAATTACTGGCTTGCCAATTTTTAATATTCAGGACACTGAAACATATGGCTCTTCAGACTACACTTATAACAGGGTAGAGAAAAATGATAGTGCTTTTGCATTAGGAAATACAACAAGTACAGGAATACAATATTACCTTACACTAAATGCAGACATAGTTGGTGCTACAGCATGGGGTAATGCAACTACTCACTCAGGCATAGTGGGTTGGGCATTTGACGGGTTACCAATTTACGGACCATATGGTTATACAGAATATTATGCTAATGGCACAATTAAAACAAATACAATTACTAACATAAAAAGTAACTTTAAATTAAAAACAAATCCTACCAGAGACAGCTCAATTGGCGGAGCACATACCGGAGAGTTTACTCAAGACTTTACTTATGATGCGTCATTAGAAGGTACTGCTGGATATGTAGGTGGTGCTAGTGCAATAGGAACATATAACACTAGATACGGATTTACGCCGGAATCACCAACTACAGCAATTAAATTTTATGTTTGCACACAAGATGATGCAGGCAACCCAATGTTCCCTTACCATATAGGTGGTGGAACAAGGTCTTGGAATAACGACACAAACGGTAGTTCAGAAAGTATGACTTATAGTAATAAGTTTTATCAGATGCCGAGAACAGAAAATGCCCAACATCAAGGTTTATTTGATAGCACTAAAACAAGTGCATTACTAAGTATATTTACAGAAGTAAAATCAGCAACTAATAATATAAATGACCAATGGAAATTGGGAGATGGTGCTCCAGTAGAAAATGCATGGAAGTACTCAGTTGAATATCCTTTTGCAGTTACTGAAGCATTATTACTAGCAAAGCCAGGTTTGTTTGCAACAGTATTTTCAGACCCAACTAAAATTTTAACACCTGCTATTGATTCCAGAAGTTATATTAGTAAAGTATCCAGAAAAAAATGGAATTTTGCTGATACATCAGATTTTGAAATACATGGTGATTTAAATAGTGAAAATGAATCTATTACAAATATTGGTTATACACAATTTATACATTCCTGGTTAAACTTCCAGGGACTTAATAGCTCAGATAACTTTGCACAAAAATTAAGAACATTAAACATCAAACTTGGTCACAGGTTTGCAGGATTTGTTGATAAAGACACTATGAGACTAACATTAGATCAGTATAGTGCTACAGGATCATCAACAAACTTAATATTACCTTCAGTTAATATTACTGTTGATATACATGATTCTGCATATAAAAGCAGAAACTATTACAGTGGTGTCATTGTAGAAAAAACAGGAAGTGGTTGGAAAGTCAGAGGCTATGATAAAAAATTAGGCTACTTTGACACACTACAATTAAATACAGCAGGTACTACATCAAGTGTTCAAGTAGGCGGTAATACAGTTAGTCACAGTACGTGGACAGCAAATGTATCGTACTCTAATAATGCTTATGTTCAGTATAACGGTGCTTACTATAGAGCAACATCAGATGTGCCTAGTAGTGCTACATTTAATGTACTGTTTTGGCAGTCAGTGGGTTCACTACCTCAGGAAGGTTCAGCAACAGCAGTTTACTACCAGCAATCAACAGATGTAGTTGAAAAAGTATACTATGAAACAGAATATGCTGATGCACAAAGTTTATTTAATTTCCTAATTGCATTAGGAAGATTCCAGGCTAGAGCAGGTTATGATTTAACTAATTATGATGTAAGCATTGCAGATACACGAGATTGGTTGTTTGGTGCAAAACAATTTTTATTCTGGACAACAGGAAGTTGGCAAGTGGGTAACACTATTGAGCTTTCTCCATTAGCAGATAAATTAAAATTTACACCACCTAGTGGATTTGTTTCTAAAGTAAACAGATCTGAAAGAGACATGTTCTCAATAATGGATCAAACAGGTAAAGCAATAGAGCCTACAGAGTGTGATATTTTAAGAGAAGGAACAAGTATTGAGATTACTCCTCCGGTAGGAACGGAAATTTACGGTATAGTACTTTACAATAAAGAAATAGAACATGCAATGGTCATAGACAATGTTACAGACTTTGCAGACACAATTTACGAACCAACAATAAACCAACGCCAAAACAGAATTAAAGTAAAAGCAACAAGAACACGTGATTGGACTGGTAAATTAACAACTAGTGGATTTATTGTAAGTGGCGACGAGTTAATACCTAACTTAGACAATTTAGCTCAAACAATGGGCAAGTACACAGAACAAGGATTTGTTCCTGTAGAAAGAGATGTTTACGAAGCAAGTAGAAGACTTTATGGATATCAGGAAAGATCATATCTTAACGAATTAGATATTACTGACGACCAGCAGTTTGACTTCTATAAAGGAATGATTCAGAACAAAGGAACAGGATCAAGTTTAAGCAGAATTGGGCGTAGTAGTAAAATTGTTCAAGGCGAAATGAAAGTTTACGATGAGTGGGCTATTAAAGTTGGCGATTTTGGTGATGTATCAAATAATCAAAGCATAGAACTTAAAATAGACCGTGCAAATGTAGTACAAGATCCGCAACTTATAACTTTAGCCTTCCCACAAGATACAACTGGTACAGTGGGCAGTATAGATGTAGTAAATGCTAAACACAAATACTTTAATTTACCAACAATTACAATTAACAATCCTACAACAGGCAGTAATGTCGCAACAGCAGTACCAACGTTACACAGTAATGGCGAAATAAGTTCAATATCAGTATCTAATGCTGGTACAGGTTATGCAGTAGGCACAGGTTTAATAATTGAAACAGCAAATATCACAACAGCAAATACTTCTCAAATATTTGTTAAGATAGATGCAATGTCTAACGAGTATGTTACATTAAAAGAATATGATCATGCAAATGCCGATTTGGTAGTAAGTAGCGATCTAGCAAATATTACAAGTCTAGGCAGTTTAACAGTTACAGATGCCAGTGGAGCATCGAATGTTTCAGCAACATATAACTTAGGTAGTATAACAGACTTAGCCAATATTGCAACATTTATTAACACAGATGCAACAATAAACAGCAGTATTACAGCAAGTGTTATTACAAACAGTGGCGTAAGTAATGTTTCTGCATTAGGAAACAACGGCACAAACTCAAACGCAGATGTAGGATACTTTACATATCTTAAAATTTCAGGCAACGACTTTACATTAAGCGATAACGACAGTAATGTAACATTAGGAAAATTGCAATTAGGTGATAGTTCAGTAAGATATCAACCAAGACAACGTTATAAAGTTAGTACAGCAAATAATACAGTAAAAGCAAATATTGTGGTATCAGTAGCAAATGCAACGGTATCAAGTTCAAATTTCGATTTTGATTTAGGTGGCAGATGGCAAGTACAACCATTAGCAGATACATTATCAGGTAGTGTAGCATATGGACTCGCTACAACAAGTACTGGTATTACAACAAATATTCTACCAGGAACTACCACAGATATAATAAGTGGACAACAATACATAATTAAATTTACAGGAAGTACAAACTTTACGACCTTGGGTGCTTCATCTAATGCAGTAGGCACAGTATTTACAGCAACTAGCACAACTACTTTTACAGGTAACGTAACAGGCACAGTAGCACCAACTAGTTTTGATACTGTAAACTATACCACAATAGATAACAATGATTATGCTTTTGTAGATGTTTACATAGACGGGCAATATATTGAAAACGAAGGTGATGTTGTTTACTATACATTAACTAGTAACGGTATTACTTTTGCAAATGTTGATCTACTACCTAAAAAATCTATTACAACAAGTTCAAATGTTTACATTATAGAACATTCAACAATTGATTTTGTAGACTCCTTTAAAGGAGACGTGCCGGGTTCAACACTTAATATAAAAGCATCAACTAATGACGATATCACAGTAAGAGTTCTTCCAGTAAGAAATTATGAGATTACACCAGATGCTAGTGATGATGAAATTATATTAATTGATATTGACGATACTAGTAGATTCCTTAAAAAGCCAAACGGCTTAAGATCAGATGAACTTTGGAAAACAACATCAAATGTAAGTGCATTGGGTATAACGGACAGCAAATTTAATCCTTTACCAAATGCAGGTTATGTAAATGAAAGCAACGTATCTTATAGTGCATTTAATGTGCCAAGTATTGCACAACTATTTGGAAGTAATATTAGATTTAAGCCAGAAGCAAACGACACAATCCATGTAGCAAAAGCAGAAAATCAGGATTGGAATGTTTATAAATTACAAGATGCAAATCCAACATTAAGTTTTGTTGAACAAGATGACACAACTGAAACTGCATACTTATATCTAAATGATGTAGACTTGTTTAGTTATGTTGATAACAATGCCATAGGCGGAACAGACAATAATAGATTCCTAGATTACCATTTGGTTATCAAAGATGCTGATTTAACAGACCAATTTGTTGTATGGACCAACCAACAAGTAGTTGAAAAGAAAGGTGTTAAAATATCAGATTTTGCTGGCGTAAACATGTTAGCCGCAAATATTGTATCAATAGGTCCTGCTAATGTAATGTCTATAAGTAATATGGAGTCGGCACCAACAGATTCAACAATAGCAGAAGCAAATATAATTTCTGTTAATCAAGTAATTAATGGTGGTGCAGTTACAAACGGAACACAATTTGATGTTGCTAATGTATCAGGAATATCAGCAGGAATGAAAGTTATTAAAGATAACTTACAAGTAGGTTCAGGAGCAACAGTTACTAATGTATCTGGCACAACAGTTACAATATCTGAAAATATTACTGCCGCAAATGGCACAACAATAGGATTTACATCAGGAACAATTACAGTTACTACAAATGTATACAACCTAACTAGTGGTGATACTGTAGCATTTAGTGAAGGACTTCCTACACAGCATTCATTTGATGTAATTGCTAGAAACTTATATACTGCTGTAGATACAGTACAATACAAACAGAGTGCTAATACTCAGACTTATACGATACCCGATCAAGGATATGAATTAGATTACATTTTCCATGCAGGAAACTCAAATGTTATTCCAGTAGAAATAATGGAAGCAACTCAGTTTAATCCTCAAACTTTACCTCTTCCTGTAATAGGGTTAGAATACAGTATTGAAACATTAGGCAATACAAACTGGAACGATGTTGCTGGAACCTCAGGCGTAACTTATGAAGTAGGTGATATATTTACTTCTGTTAATACTGGTGCAGGTACAGGAACAGTTGTACCCACAGTAGGAACAACTTTTATAGACTTTGATACAATAACAATACCTACAGCAAATTTAACTGTTAGCGATACAGATGTATCCTTCCAATTTACTGATCCAACTCTACTATATTTAAACATTGGTGACAATGGAGTTAGTAATGTACATGTAAATGGTGCAAATATTATTAGTGTTGGTAATACTATAGAGTTACAATCAAATGTTACATTATACCATGGCCAATCGTATGTGATTACAGAAGTTACAGATACCAGAATCACAATAACAAGTGATGACTTCCCATTAATGAGTACCGGTTATGCAGAAAAAATTGACATAGCCGCAATGGACATTTATGGTGTAAAATATAATCATCATAGTAACATACATACTAATACATATTCAGTATCAAATGTGACTAGTGGCGGTTTTACAATTCAAGATGCAAATGTTACAGCAAATGTGTCGGCAGATATTTTGACTATGAGCTATTTTGGTAAGACCAGAATTACAGCAGATACTGTAGATCATAACTTAGCATCTGGTGATGTAGTCAAGTTGATTGCTAATGCTTACAGTGGTTATTATTATATTGAAAGTGCAACAGAAGATACTTTTGTTATAGATATGCCGTTTAATACTGGTGTAAGTAAATCAGGAAGTATTATAAAAGCAGGGTTAGACATAACAACAGACAATGCACATGGTATAGATCCTACTTATGCAGGAAAAAGAATTGCCGTACACATGGCCGAACCAGATTACTACAACAGAGTATATACAGTTGCAAGTGTTCCTAGTACTACTACTCTCAAAATTGCAGATGCATTTAGTTTTGCAGATGTGGCTAATGCACAGTTTACAGGTTGGCAAGCCAATACTACTTTTGCAAAAGGCGAAAGAATACTAAATGGTGTTGTTACTTATGTGGCCGCAAATGCATTCACATCAGGTGCAGAATTTGATTCCACTAACTTAAACGTTGGAAGACCAGCACTATTAACAACTATAGACCACAATAAAATTAAACTTAATAATACTGAGATTGTACTTAATGATATTAAATCAGAACAGGACATTGTAGACAGTATTAACAATGCTATGGCATTAAGACGTGGTGCTGTGGACAATGACCATACACAAATATCTTTCCCAATGATCAGTGGAAAGAACAATGATAAATTAAATCCTATTTTAGGAGATTACAGACAGGTTGCAGGACTTTCTCCGTACGTTAATGCGGACAATATAGAAAATTCTGCTTTAGGCGATAAAATGTCTAGAGCTGGAACTTTAAATTATACTGTTAATAAGAAAGGATTTGTTAATGATAGCACTAACCCTTTACAAGCAGAAGGTGTTACACCGGCAACCATACTTAATACAGGCGTAGCCAATCCAGCATATTTAGGATCAACAAATAACTACGGTCTGCCTACAGACCCATTGCGTGTTCCATTATTTAATTTCCCAGATGCTAATGGCACACCAGTTCCAGGTTCAGGCACAGATAGTGGTGCTAAACCTATTATTGATCCAAGAAAAGCATTCGCTAATATAAGTAAAAAGCCTTGTGTTGATATGTGTAGTCCTGTAATTATACCGCCTACACCAGTAGTTCCAATAACTGGCGGTGGTGTAGTTAGCCCACCACAATTCACAACTACATGTTATGGCGGAACAATATTAAATCCAGATAATGGCAATGCAGGAATGAAAATTGTATCTGCAACTGGCCATGGTAAAAGACGTTGGACTAGTGACTACTCAGGTTACTACACACTAAATGGTTCACATGCCGGATTTGCATCACAAGTAGGTGCAAGTAGAGGAAAACTTAGAGCATCAGCACTAGCAGGTGTTATGACCTGGAGTGATAACGGAAGTACACAAAGATTTAAAGTACAGATGAAGTTTAGTAAAGCAGGAACTTATTATGCTCACGTATTTAATGCTGGTAGATCAGGTTACAATTCTAGAACGTATGTGACTATTACAGGCTCTAATACAGGCATAGGAAAAGTAACTTCAATACATTCTGGTAAAGAGTTTAATTTTAATACAAAAGGTAACGTACAAGCATTTGAAGTATCAGCAGACCAAACAGTAACATTTGATGGTGTATGTAGAGGTGGTGGTAATCATTGGCATGGCTTATGTTTCCATATATCAGCAAGTGCAACAGGACTTGAATCCTGTGCAAAAACACAATTACCAGTAGTATCTACAACAAGCGGATATGCAAATCTTCCACAACACAATAATACAACTGGAAATGCTGTAGTATCATATCATGAACAACATAATAGAAATAGTAATCAGACAGATAACGATTACTACACACTAACAAGTAGTGGAATGGTAGAAATATTGTTTGATATGTACAGCGGTGGTGACCGAATTGACGTTTACCAAGGCGTAAGTAAAGGCGGAGAAAATTTAGTAGTAGCATCTAATACTTTACAAAACGTGCAAAAATGTACAGATAGTGAAAAAAGAGAAATAACTTCTAAGTCAGGCGGAACTGTCACGCATCATCATGCCGGACAAGCCCAAAGAGGCGGTATGGGTGGCGGAAGACCTGCAACACTTAATGACTTCCAATACAGTGGTAATAATGTTAAGTATGCAGGTAAGTTAGCATTTAGTGTTGACATAAACAACGGAACGTATTTAAAAGTAAAAGTTACAAAACCTAGTATTGTATACCGATACGTAATGAAATTACCTAACAACCCAGTTGTACCTTTACCTCCTACAACTAATCCACAGCCTGGACAACCGTGTAATGTTGCTATTTACAGTCCAACAGCACCAACGCCAGTAATAGGAACTCAGACACCTATTTACTCACCAGGCGGTGTACCTACAACAACTAAAAAGAAACCAACTCCGGGTAATCAAGGTGGTGGCGGAGGCTACAGCGGTGGCGGTGGCGGTGGTGCGGGTTATCACCACATTAACTCAAATTTAAACAATTACTTAGTATATTCTAAACTTGGAATGGGCGGTGGTGGAAACCGCATGAGCATTGCGTCATCTAAACATAATGTAATGCATAACTATGGTGGAGTAGGACTTGCCCCGATGGCAGGTTTTAGTATGATACCTAGTATCTTTAAAAAGACTGTTAAAACAACAGTAAGTAATTCTTATGGTAAATATCAGCCTTTAACAGAAGGACAATTTGTAAATAATACAGTACAACGTGTAACAGGTAATCAGATATTACCATTAGCACAACCATTAAGAAATGTTGCACCTAGCACACCAGGAAAACTTAGAGCATTAGATCTCGAAAACTATCCTTTCTGGAACGAGCTAACATATACTGGTGATAACTTTTATAAGAAAGGTAATAACTTCTTTACATATACACCAGGAAAAATTAATTCAGACATCAGATTACAAGACGGTACATTAATAGGTAATGTATTAGACGACTTTAGTATTTCAGATGGTATTTCAGGTTACGACATTTTACTTAACTACCCAGGACAAATACCTACAGTATTACCTAATCCTAGTAATGGCGGAATAGGACTGGAACCAGCATACACATTGCCACATGAAGATTCACCATATGAATCAAATGTTTCATTTAGTGAATCACCTGTAATCAGTATAGTGCCTAAAATTAAAGATGCAGACGGTAATTATGTACCAGCAGGACCGGCCGTTTACTGTGATTTAAGTAGACCAACTCCTGGGCATACTATTATATTAGATGACATGACAGGTGTAAAAGCAGGTGATGAATTAATTATTAACAATACAAAAATTAGATTCCCAGGCAGTGATCCAAAACAAGTTGAAACTGCTTTAAGATGTACACAGGGTAGTGGCTACATGGTACATGACACATTTAAAGACGGCAAACCAGCATTGAGAGTTAGCAGTTGTTCAAATGCACCATTAACAGTTAGAGATGGCTGTGCAGGTGGAATATACAGAGAAGTATTAGACTTCCACGTTGTAAGAGGGTTCGAGCAAAGCGAAACAGAAACAAGTAATACAGCAGTATTACCAGCAACAACAGGATATGGCTATGCAAATACGGCAGTAAATCCAAGTTCTGTTTATACAATGTATAATGCGGCTGGAACTTCCACAGGACAATTTAGTGGTACAGGCGGAAATCCTAGTACAACAACAGGAGCAGTACTTTCCAGTAAAACAGTATCTAAATCAACAGGTGGTAGCGGATATAGTGTTGGAGACAGATTAAGAATAGTTGGTGGACTTCCAATTGAAGATCCATACGGCGGAATTACAGAGTTCTGTATTGATATGCCAGGAATGATGTATAGTAGTGCAGAAAATATTAAAGTTTATATCGGCGACGGTACAACACCAGGTTCAGGAGCACTTGCAGGTGCAGTAACATTGAATCAAGACAGAGGTATTGCAAGTATACAGATACTTTCAGGTGGTGATGGATATGACTTTGCTAGGCCACCAGTAATAAAAATTATAGACTTAGCAGAAGGGCAAACATACAATACTACTGCGGCAAGTGTTACAGCAAAAATTGGTACTGGAAAAGGATTACCTCCAAGAGTAGCCAAGTTTGTTGTATCAAGCATTAATGCTTTAGGTACAATTACAAGTTTACAAATTATAGACAGAGGAATTTATAAACAATTCCCTTCAGATTTAACACAAGGTGTTCCATTAGAATACGACGCAATAGGACTAGGCGATGAAACAGGTGTTGATGGCAACGGGCAATACTTCCAAGGCACAGGACTAGGGCAGTTTGATCCACTTAATGACCATGAAAGATTAGATTCTCCTGGTGCATACGACCCAATTAAAGGAGTTGTAGGTGGTGGAACAGGTGCCAGAGTATTCCTTACAGCAAGAGAAATACCTGACTGCTCAGAAAAAGGTGATGCAAAACGTTCATTAGGGATTCCAGATAGTGTTGTAGACATTAACATACCAGAAGATATTGCGGCATGTTTAAATAATGCATTATTTGATGCAGGGTACGATCCAGATAAAATTCATATAGATATTGAGCCTATAAATGACTTAATTGACTTACTGAAGTTTAGAACTCCAGGATATGACGGCATTGAGATTGATGAACTTACACCTGGCTTCCTAGAAAAATTAGGAATACCGCCTGGAGACTATAATATAGATAGTCTTTGTATTGATGCTGTATTAGAAACACCTAACTCACAAATTAGAAAGTCTAACAAAATAGAGTCCGGTACAAATTTACTTGATGACAACAGATTCCAAATTGCTACACTACCAGACTCTCCTACTATTGCAATTAATTGTATTGATACAATTGGTAATGGTTATGATCAGTTTGGTAATCCATTAACAGATTCAGGCACAGGAATAAACGGACAAGATCCAAACAGTATATTAGGAAATGCAAACGTTGTATTCCATACAGACATGTTCCAATACGAACTAAGATCAACATCAGGCGAAGCAGTTAATACAAGTAGTTTACAGCAGGAATGTCAAGTATTGTATCTGGAAAGCATGAGATATCCATCAGCAACAGGTAATGTTATAGTAAAAGATAGTATTAGTTACGACATTAATACTTTTGGTAATGTATGGATAGACAATTACAACGACAGCGGCTGGGCATATTTTGAAGGCAGTAATGTTGCAAGTGTGACACAACCTAAATTAGTAGATACTACTTTTGTAGAAAACGCAATAATTTATGATCAAGATTCTGGTGAGAAAGAATACGACTTACATTTTTATGATCCATTTAAAGGCGTAATACCAGGATTTATACAAAAAGAAATTCACTTTACATCTGATAGCGATCCTGTAGTTTATAACAACGCAAGAAGTGGCTTTGGCAGAAAAGATATTGGTAAAGTATGGTGGAATACTAGTACAGTAGCATATAAATGGTATGAGCAAGGAAGTAATAGAGAAAGATGGCTAAATTGGGGTAAAACATTCCCTGGAAGTGGTATTACATTATTTGAGTGGGTAGAGGATACCAATCCACCAGTAAACTATACAGGAACAGGCATACCTAAAAATACTGCAGAGTTTGTATTAGAGAGAAGACCAAATCCAGTAAATGGTAGGTACACAAACTATTATTACTTCTGGGTACAAAACAAAACAACACTAGAGTCAGCATCAATAGAGGACTTAGGTAGAGAGTATGATACATTTACACTAGCAAAATATTTGGCTGATCCTATAGGTTCAGGTTTACCACTGATAAGTTTTGTTAGTGACAAAGCAATGGTGTTAAGTAATATTGCTCCATTATTAAGAGAAGATGAGCAAAACCTACAAATTAACTTTAGTAGGAATTTAAATCCAGTTGGGCAAAAGCATACTGCATGGAAATTATTAAGACAAGATGATAATAACAGTATTGTACCAGACGATTTAAGTAATAAACTAATAGATAGTTTATCAGGAATAGATGCTATAGGACAATCTGTACCAGACCCATTATTAAGTGAAGTAGAAGCATACGGTGTTAAGTATAGACCAAGACAAAGTATGTTTAAAGACGTTAAAGGTGCTAGACAAGTATTACATTATACCCTAAACCAGATTTTAGCAGACTTACAATTAGCAACTAACTATCCTGATTGGGATACCACACTTCCAGCAAGTAAAACTTACCTGGAAACTGTTAATTGGTACGGTGTGCAGTATACTGATGCTATATCAAACGCAAAAGTTAGATATGATAATACTTTTAAACCAATATACAAAGTAAATAGTGTACAAGAACTAGCCACATTACAAAGCATACCAGATAATACTATAGTGCAAGTAAAAGGCCCTAATGTCACACAGTTCTCACTACATAAGTACATTGCCGCTAGTAAAACATTTGAATTAATTAGTATTCAAAATGATAATATTAAATTAAAAACGTCTGTGTACACTGACAGTACAAATGCTACATTAAGTAGTGAACTAAGACTGTTACTTGTTGCATTAAGAGACAATGTATTTGTTGGAACAAATTTATGGAATAAATTGTTCTTTGCATTACTAAAATTTGCATATTCAGAACAAAAACAATTAGATTGGGCATTTAAAACTAGTTATGTGTTTATAGAAAAAGAGGAAGAGGACTTAATTGAGATAAATGGCTTTAAAGTTGATAACTTTGATAAGGTATTACAGTATTTTGATGAAGTAAAACCATATACATCAAAAATTAGAGAGTATAAAGATGGTAAGTCACCTGTTAGAGAGGTTATAGGTACTAATTCTGTAAGTGACTTTGATAAACCACCATATGCAGACCCTGTAACAGGAAATGTCAGGATTTTAGACGACTTCCTACAAGCAGACTCTAATATAATACAGACTAATAGTGCATATACAAAATACTTTAGTGTATCAGACAAGTCAATAGACCCAATCAGACATAGTAATACTACTATTAAGTTTGATAGAGTTGATTACAGTCTACTACCACATGATTATCAACCAGCAGTTAATGTTGCTACATGGACGGCTAATGTAACCTACCCACGTTACTCATATGTAGTAAACAACAATATTTACTATAAAGCAAATATTGATATTGCAGGTGCATCTGCATTTAATAGCACAAATTGGTCAGCATTAGGTAGTAACATTAGTGTTATACCAGTAGCAGATACGGCCAATAGTGCTATAGCCAGAAATATAGTAACTGTAACATTACAATCAAATGCTGATGTACAATCAAATATACTTGTTACTGCATCTGAAAGAGCATTTAAGTTTAACCCTGCTATTCAAACTCAGTTTGCCGCAGAATTAAATACATATTACAATATAACAGATGCAACATCAAATGCAAATGTTATTAATAGCTCAAATGTTCCAGGCAGTATAGCAAATATTACAGCAGTTGTCAATGCCGGCAGTTTAAATAAAACATTAGCATTAGTTAAAACAGGTACTGGCGGAGATTTCCAAGGTGAGACTGTAGATGGTAATTTGTTTACGAGATCTTATGGTGTAGACACAAATACATACCAATCACAAATTGGATTTAACAGAACAGGCTGGAGTTCATCTCCAATAGATTTAACAACAGACGTTAAAAACTATCAGGGTGTATTTAATACAGCAATAACAGGTAATGAAGTAAGTTTTGAAAGAGATGGTGTTTTATATGACGGATTTGACGGTGTAACATTTAGTCGTGTACTATATGGTGAAGAAAGACCACAAGAATTAGCATTATTAGAACCTTTAGAAACATTAGTATTGCGAGTTACTACACATGCTAACTTATCTGGTAACGCAAGTTTAGATAGTGCAAGTTCAAATGCATCAACAGTCAAATTCCAAATGACAAACAACATATATGGTCAAACAGAATTTATAAGAATTAAACAAGATGGTACAGCCACTACAACAACAAATGCAAACGTATATACATACAGTGATGAAATAAGTGTTGCTGATGCTAGTATACTTGCAAAACCAAAAGCAAGAATACCTGGTATTATATGGGTAGGTACTGAAAGAATAGAATATAGTAGTAGAAATACAAATACCAATAAACTATCAGGCTTGGTAAGAGGCACTAATGGTACATCTACACAAAATTGGGCTTCAGGAACTGAGGTCTTAAATGCTAATAAAACAGAACAGTTTGGTAGTTACCCAATCACATCAAATATTTGGTTAGATTCAGGTGCTGTGAGCTTATCAGACTTAGGAAATGCAAATATTAGTGACAGTTCCAGTATAATGCGATTCCTACATGGTCGTGAATAAAAACAGGGTATAACAAAGATGATAAATAGTGTTATGAAAACAGAAGGCGAAGAAATGAAAGAAGAAAAAGAACAAGCAGTAAATGAACATGCTGGCATTGGTATGAACGGTCATATATTGATTCGCGACAAAGAAACCGGCGAAGAAATAGTTAATAAAAGAAATGCTATTCATTATGGCAACATGGCTAATATTGTAGCCAATGCATTAAATAGTGATGGTAATTCTAAATTACATTTTATGGCTTTTGGTAATGGTGGTACCAGTGTAGATACTGCTGGTAAAGTTGTTTATAAATCTCCACGTGTTAGTGAAAGTTTTGAAGCAAGTGCAGACTTATATTCAAGATCATATAATAAAATTATTAGTGCTAATACGGCTACTGATAAAATTGAAGTTATAGCAGGTTCATCTTTTACAGATTTAAAAATTACATGTACACTTGGCTATGCAGAGCCAAGTGATCAAGATCTATTTGATAGTAGCACAGATAATGATGGTAGTTATGTGTTTGACGAGTTAGCACTCTTCAGTTACCCTACAGATAATACTAACATTACGACAAGTAAAATGTTGACCCACGTAATATTCCATCCAGTACAAAAATCACAGAACAGAATTATAGAAATCATATATACCGTAAGGATACAACTAAGTTAATAGAAGACTAATATGCCATATTCAGTAAACAATACAGATAGCAGTTTAAATTTTACTGTTCAAGACGGTGCAGTAGACAACAGCACTCTAGCAGTTTCTTTGATAGGAACAAATGCAGAAAATTACGCAGACGACATTGCTAGAAACGATGTACACTTACTTGAAAATTTTGCAAGTACATCAGCACCAGTTTCAGGAACAGTTTTAACAGGGCAACTTTGGTACGACAAAACAGATAACGTACTCAAAGTTTATAAAGGCACCTCAACAGGGTGGGTAAACTTAGAGCCTCTAGTAGTTGGTACCGCACCTGTAAGATTAACGCCAAAAATAGGCGAAAGATATTTTGATACATCTAATAATAAAATGTATCTATATAATGGTGCAAGTTGGTTACCTACAGGATACGGCGGAGAGGTTACTAGTGCATTATCAGGTGACAGTTTAGTAAACAATCCCACAAAGTTTGGTGCAAAAGTAAGAGCAATATTCCTTAAAGATACATCGGGCAGATCACATCCATGTATGGCTTTAATGTATGTTAATAACTCTACTACAAACGAACTTTACGGCGGAAGTACAAATGGTGAATCCATCATGGCAATATTTAACCATGATGCCACATTCACAGCAGACAATGTTACCTCAACTACAGAAGGCGACAGCATAAATTACTATGCAGAATTAAATGCAACAGGTGGCGTGGGTGTTACCATAAACAAAGGTATGAACCTGCGTAAAGACTATGTTGCAGAAGCGGTTAGTTTGGCCACAGAAGCCATTACAGCCCAAAAGGCAAATGCATTGTTTGTTGGTGGTACAACAATTATTAATGCAGAACAATTTTTTAGAAATAATACAGATTTATTACCAGATGTAGACATTTCCTTCTCAATAGGAAGTCCAACAAAAAGATATGACCATTTATTTGTACAGCAAATTACATTAGGTGCTGGACAAGAGCAATTACAGTTTGTCTCAAATGGATCTGCTAAAATAGGTAGTGTATCAAATCAGGCCGGAACTGTATACGCATATGATTTATATGGTGGAAATGCCGCAATTAGTGATGTACTAACAGTGGGCGGTGCTACCACAATAGGTGGCAATACAGAAATAACAGGCAGTAAAAATTTACAAGTAAATAACGATATAAGAAGTAACGCAACAATATTTGGTGCAACACTTACAGACAACCAGTTACAAATAAACTCAGGAAGTATTAGTAGTGCAGTAAATGGTACATTTAGTGGTACAATTACGTTCGGAACATTAAGTGACGGTGTTATACCAATAACACAATTTGATAATGACGAGCTCATGGCCGCTAATAGTTCTGTTAGAGTTTCCACTCAACAAGGTACTAAAACTTATGTTGACACAGAAATTGCAACTTTAAAAGATTATGTAGAGACTCAGGATAAAGCACAAGACTTAGACTTTGGTGGAGACACTGGAAATGGTGCAGTAATAATTGGTAATGTCACGATAGATAATGCGTCAATGAGATTTACAGGTGGAGATGGTATAACAACATCTGCATCAGGAACAGTTTTAACCACAGATGTAGATGCCACAGTTGTAAGAACAAGTGGTGTTCAAACTATTGCTGGAGTAAAAACATTTACAGACAATGCAAACTTTAACGGTGATGTTAATTTAGGTAATGCATTAACAGATACAGTTGTTATTGCTGGTAACTTAACAGTTAATGGTACGCAAACTACAGTAAACTCTGCAACATTAAGTGTAGCAGATAACGAGATTACACTTAACAGTGATGTAACAGGTACGCCAAGTCAAAATGCAGGTATTGAGGTAGAACGTGGTACATCAACAAACACCAGAATCAGATGGAACGAAACAACTGATCATTGGGAAATTACAAATGATGGATCAACTTATACAAAAATAGCACAAGATACAGGTGAACTTGCAGAAGGAACAAACCTTTACTATACCGATGCTAGAGCAGATTTAAGAGTACAAAATGCAATAGACACTGATGTAAACTTTGCTAGTGCTTCAAATACTTTAATACCTTCTCAGTTAGCAGTTAAAACATACGTAGACGCTCAGGTTGATACAGCAGACCATTTAAGCGAATTAGGTGGTGACTCAGATGACATAACAGAAGGTTCAACTAATATATTCTTTACGAACAGCAGAGCAGATGCCAGAGTAGGTGCTTACACAGGTGCTTTAAGTACTACAGCAAGTGATTTAAGTGATGTAACATATGGTAGTCCAAACGATGGACAGGTGTTAATGTGGGATCAGGGTAATACAACCTGGACAGCAGACACAATTCCTTCAGGTGTTACAACACTAGCAAATATGACTGATGTAGACCCAACTGCTACAACAGGACAAGTTTTACGATCAGACGGTGACGGTACTTTTAGTTTTGTTTCAGTAAGTGCGGCAAACTACTATTTAGACGGCTTAACATGGAATGATTCAACAGGTGTATTAACAGCAAGTGTAAACGGTACAACAAACCAAACAGTTGATCTAGACGGCAGATATAGTACAACAGATACAAATACAATAACAAGATTAAAAGAAGGTGGATCAGGCTCATTTGTTTCAGGAGATATTACATTTACTGGCGGTGGGGCCACTACAGTAACGCAATCTGGTAATACCTTTGATATATCTACAACAGTTTCAGGTTATACGTTACCTCTCGCAACAAGTTCAACAAGAGGTGGTGTTAAAATTGGATATACTGAAACTGGTAAAAACTATCCAGTTGAATTATCATCAGAACAAATGTTTGTTAATGTTCCCTGGACCGATACAGTATCCGGAGATACAACATATAGTGCTGGTACAGGATTAACACTAACTGGTACAGAGTTTACCCATTCAGATACATCAACTTATGCTGGAACATCAGCATCATCAAGAACATATATTACTGGTATTGCAGTTGATACTTTTGGGCATATCACAAGTGTTACTACTGGCACAGAAACAGTTACTGATACTAACGATAATTATTATTTAAGTAGTTTAGCATGGGATTCAGCAACAGGTGTTTTGACTGCAAACAGAAGTGGATTAACAGCATTAACAATAGATTTAGACGGAAGATATAGCCAAGGTGCTAATTATGGTTTTACTGAAATAAGAGGTTATAACAGCAATGTAGGTTCCGGTTATGCATCACAAACTACAGCATCAGCGGCTTCAGGTATTATGTTCTTTAGTGCAGGAAGTAATATTACTTTTAGTGAGACCACCAACTTTGGTGGTACTGGTAAAGATGCAATGGTCATCACAGCCGCAAATGATAATACAACATATAGTGCTGGTACAAATATGTCACTTAGTGGAACTACTTTTTCTGCTACAGATACTAATACTACATATAGTGCTGGTACAGGCATGTCATTAAGTGGAACTACATTTAATTGTGATGTTGTTAATACTAACACAACATATAGTGCTGGTACAGGTATGTCATTAAGTGGAACTACATTTAATTGTGATGTTGTTAATACTAATACTACATATACTGGTGGAACAGGTCTTACTTTAAGTGGTACTACATTTAATGTTAATGGCTCCTTTGGTGCAGTTAATATACAAACAACTGGAAATATAAATGGTTCAACAGTAAGTGGTAACAACGGCGAATTTAATGTAGTAAGATCATCAGGCGATGTTATTGCATATTACAGCTCAGATGAAAGATTAAAAGACAATGTTAAGCCAATTGAAAATGCATTAGAAAAACTACAAAAAATACGTGGTGTGGAATTCGATTGGAACGACAAGCAAGACGTATATGAAGGACATGACACTGGTGTTATAGCACAGGAAGTACAAAAAGTATTACCAGAGGTTGTAACAGAACGTGAAGATGGCTACTTGGCTGTTAAGTATGAAAAAATGATTGGGCTATTAGTAGAGTCTATTAAAGACCTAAAAGCAGAAGTAGACGAACTTAAAAAGCAATTGAACGAGAAGTAATATGACATTACAAAGTTCAGGAACAATAAAAATGTCAGAGATTGTGGCTGAGAAAGGTGCCACTGCTGGAAGCTCTGCAATTAATATATCATTATACGGATTATCTGTTGATGGCGTATCAGATTATCAGGCGGCAGGTTCAGTAATCATGATAGATACAGCAGGCTCACCTAATCAGGTGGCTCCATATTCCATGTCAGAATTTTATGGTTGGTCTCTCACAACCGATACAACCTATTACAGTAGTTTGGAAGAACAGGAAATGTCTGTAGACAGTAATGTTTATGCAACTCCTCGACTTCTGGTTAGATATAAATCCGGTAATATAGATGTTAATTGGAATAGAACAACTAATAATGGTTCGCCGAACACAGGCACACTTGTTTATCAAATTACAGGTATTGCATCTGGATATACTGTAAGAAATACTTATACATCCACCGGAGATGGGCCCTATGGTCATACCGGGTCAATAGGTCCAAATGGTACCGGAATATCTATTCCAACTGATCCGTCTTATGTCTCTTGGGCACAGCAATATGAATCAGGTGGTGATTATGAATCTGAAGGAACCAATACAACGACAGTCACAGGATCACTTATTTTTGAAAAATCCGGGTCTACAACATTTACATATTCCTTTACTCTAGAAGTTGAACTTGAATCTCTGGGAGAGGGCGGGTTATAATTTTTTATATTGTTTTTATAAAAAACGATAAATACAAGTAACAATTAAAAACTTTTAGGAGAGGATATGCCTTCAGGATCTAATTACAATGTTTCAGGCGGAACCACAATGGTGGGTGTAGCGGCTGGCGATACGATTGAAGACGGTGATTTCAATAACATGAGAACAAACGTTAATACCTTAATGGGTACGGCGGCTGATGTTACAACTGGAACTTATACTGCATCAAATACATTCGGATGGGGCCAAGGTGGAGCAGGTGTAAATGCCGCTTCAGCAGGTGGATTAATTTATGCCGATAATGCCACAGGTGGTTTTAAACGTCTACAGGACGATATTCAGGCCATGTGTGCATTTTTAGGTGTTTCAGTAAGATCAGGCGTAGGTTCAGATGTTGCCGACGGTGGATCTATTGGTGCGGCTACATGGACAAACTCCATGCTTAATGTACAAGACTGCTGGAATAATAGATTTAGTCCTGCAAGTAGAACAGGTGCCACAGGTAATAGTTCAACATATACAAGTGCATGGGCAAACAGTTTAACAGCAGAAGCAACATATACATTTGCCAATGAAGCCGCATGTAGAGGCTACTTTAATGGTGGTGGACGTATAGGATTTAGTGCATCAAGATCAGGCGGAAGTTCAACAACTCAGAATACTAACTGGACTAATACATTAAGTGCGATGGGCGAAGCTCTTTTACTACATGATACAGCATCAGGTAGTTCAGGTACAAATGCTGGAGTAGGATTTTATGAGCTCACAACAGGTTATAAAACAATATGGACTAAATTTGGTTCAGGCAGTTATGCCAGTAACTTCTTTAAACTAGAAGCAAAAATAAACAGCACAACGAATCCAACAGTAATAACATGCAAAGCAACATTTAGTGATCCACATGCTGAAGGATCAGGTGCTTTAGGACCAGATGGTATTGCAGGCACAGGTGACGAAGATTACGACAACGATGGTGTTGACGGAACAATTACATTAAACGGAAGAACTTCAACTCCAGATGCTAGTAGTTCAGGATTTAGTTTTACTGCCCCAACAGTTTCAGTAGGAACAATAAGCGGTAGTTAATACCATAAAAATCAATATTTTAAAGCCAGTTCTTTTGTAACTGGCTTTTTTTTGACTATAAATAATGTGTATAATTAAAAACTATTAGGAAAATATGAATATAATAAATCATTTCATTAATACAATGAAAACGG
>TARA_R110001592_G_scaffold277080_2_pt1 | contig 37985 bp, 29 predicted proteins | sample TARA_R110001592 | Tara Oceans TARA_R110001592 (sample SAMEA4398387) | marine metagenome | biome: Polar Biome; feature: [SRF] surface water layer (ENVO:00010504); material: water (ENVO:00002006), including particulate matter (ENVO:01000060) such as... | depth 5 m | reverse complement strand
ATATCATGCCACAGCGACCAAGCATTATCCATATAAGTAAAAGCTTGGTTATACCAAAATGATATAAAGCTAAAAATTCAGAGTAACTAAAGTGCTATTGGAATTAATTTAACTGTTACCTAAATTATGTTTATAGCGACGGATCAGTGCTAATGAGGAAGCAGAGAGTGTTGTACTATCAATTTCGGCCATCGGCTTAGCCATAACATTTAGTACTTCTTTACCTAGCTGTTTGCCTAATTCTACGCCCCACTGATCGTAAGAATTTACTTGCCAGATAACGCCTTGGACGAATATTTTATGCTCATAAAGCGCCAACAGCGCACCTAGTGATTTCGGATCAAGCTGCTGCATCAATAAAGTGTTACTTGGGGTGTTGCCTTTCATGGTTTTATGGCTAGCGAGTCTTTTAATCTCAGCTTCATCTGCGCCAGATAAACGCAGCTCTTGTTCGGCTTGTGCTAAGGTTTTACCTTGCATTAGCGCTTCGCTTTGCGCAAAACAATTTGCCACTAAGGCATCATGATTAGCTAAATGTTCACTGGTAGGAGCCAGTGATAAAATAAAATCAGTGGGAATAATATCAGCACTTTGATGCATTAATTGCATAAAAGCGTGCTGACCGTTCGTGCCCTCTTGACCAAAAACTACCGGCGCAGTTAAATAATTTAACTTGTTGCCATTATTATCAACAGATTTACCATTACTTTCCATATCTGTTTGTTGCAAATACCCCGGCAAAGCCCTGAGTGCATGGTTGTAAGGTAAAATAGCTAAACTCGGGTAGCCTAAACCGTTACGATTCCAAACACCTAATAATGCCATAATGACGGGCATATTCTGCTCAAACGGCGCTTGTTGAAAATGCTGGTCCATGGCAAAGGCACCCGCTTTCAAATCATTAAAATGTTGGTTACCGATAACGAGCGCTAGCGGTAAGCCTACCGCTGACCATAACGAAAAACGACCACCAACCCAATCCCACATCGGCAAAATGTTTTCAGTTTTAATGCCAAAAGCGGTAGCCGCAGCAATATTGGTGCTGACAGCGTACCAATGCTCGGCAACAATATCGCAAGATGAAAGCTTATTTTCAGCACAAGCTTTAAGCATCCACTGTTTTACAATAGTGGCGTTTAACAGTGTTTCTTGAGTAGTAAAGGTTTTAGAGATAACCACAACAAGTGTGGTGTTAGCATTAAGCTTAGCGAACTTCTCTTGCGCAGCATCGCCATCAACATTAGCTAATACATGGGCTTTTAAACCCGGCTGATGAAAAGGCACTAACGCTGAAAGCGCGACCTTAACACCGTAATACGAGCCACCAATACCAATGGCTAAAATATCAGTAAACTTTTCACCTGTAACTGAGCGCACATGACCTGAGTGCACATCATCAACAATCTTCGCCATTTTAGCTTCGGTATCAATAACTTCTTGCGCTGCAGTGCCTAGCACCGATTTTTTAACCGCATCAGGGGCACGTAAAACAGTATGCAGCACAGCACGCTGTTCTGTATTATTTAATTGTGCACCAGAGAATTGTGCCGATATTTTATCTACAAGCTTCATTTTTTCAGCAAGGGTTAATAGTTGCTTAAATTCAGCTTGCACAATATTTTGCTTGGCATAATCAAGGAATAACCCCGCCGCAGACAAAGAATAATTATCACTACGCGCCCCATCAGTAAACAATGAAAACAACTGACGTGACTTAGCTTTATCTGCAAGCGATGTTAAATATCCAATAGCCATATAAATCTCTGAAAAAAAGTTTTAAGTTTTAAGCTTTCAGCTGTCAGACAAGAGACAGTTAAAAGCTCTAAGCTGTCAGCTATCAGCAAAACAAGCGCCATATTTGTGGTTTTTCTTTTCACTGACAGCTCAAAACTGACAGCTGATAGCTATGTCTTTAGTCTTTTACTGACAGCTCAAAACTGACAGCTGATAGCTTGGTTTTTAGTCATTTACTGACAGCTTAAAACTGACAGCTTACAGCTATGTCTTTAGTCTTTCACTGACAGCTCAAAACTGACAGCTGACAGCTAGGTTTTTAGTCTGTTACTGAAAGCTTAAAACTGATAGCTTACAGCTATGTCTCTAGTATTTTACTGAAAGCTGACAGCCCTATACTGATAGCTTATTTTTTGTCTTTCTGACAGCTTACAGCTGTATCTGTTTTATATAGGCCTTAAAATCTTCGGCCAATTCTGGATGACGCATACCATATTCAACGTTCGCTTTCATGTAGCCAAGCTTTGAGCCACAATCATGAGATTTGCCGGTCATATGAAAGGCTTCAACTGTCTCTAGTTTCATTAAACTAGCAATCGCATCAGTTAACTGAATTTCATCACCCGCACCTGGAGGAGTAAATTCAAGCAAGTCCCAAATCCTTTCAGATAAAACATAACGACCAACAACAGCTAAATTTGAAGGAGCCTCATCAATAGGAGGCTTTTCAACAACAGCCGTCATAGGTTTCGACTCACCTGGGGCAAGTTCAACACCGCCACAGTCAACCACACCATAACTACTCACTTGTTCCATAGGTACTGGCTCAACCATAATCTGACTATGACCATTTTCGTTGTACTTATGCAACATTGCAGCAAGGTTTTCAGTTTTTAAATTAGCCGTGGCATCATCTAAAATAACGTCAGGTAGCACCACAACAAAGGGTTGCTCACCGATAATAGGTCGAGCTTTTAATACCGCATGGCCCAAACCTTTAGCTTCACCTTGACGCACATGCATAATAGTCACACCTTTAGGACAAATCGCTTGTATTTCATCTAAAAGCTGACGCTTAACACGATTCTCTAAAGTAGTTTCAAGCTCAAACGATTTATCAAAATGGTTCTCAATAGCATTTTTAGATGAATGGGTAACTAGAACAATCTCTGTAATACCAGCAGCAATACACTCATTAACGATATATTGAATTAAAGGCTTATCAACAATTGGCAACATTTCTTTTGGAATGGCTTTCGTCGCTGGCAGCATACGAGTACCTAAGCCGGCTACAGGGATTACCGCTTTCTTAATTCTATTTGGCATTTTTGTCCTTAAATTTCTATAGATAACTAACTGTAAATAAAGCGAGCTTACTTGGCACTATAAAGTAATAGCTTTCAGCAATAACGAAAAATGATACCAAATAGCATCATTTTTATGTTTGATTATAATTTTACATTATAAGCGCTACTTCTTGTAAAATTCTTTATACCATTTTACAAACTCAGCAACACCTTTTGCGACACTAACTTGCGACTTATAACCTGTAGCATCAAACAAGTCATTTACTTCAGCGAAAGTTTGATAAACATCACCGGCTTGCATTTCCCGAAAGTTTTTCTTTGCCTCAAGACCTAACTCATCTTCAATAGCTTTAACAAAGCCCATCAAATTAATGGGAGAGCCATGTCCTATATTATAAATAGAATAAGGAGCCGAACTAGATGCTGGCGAACCGCTTTCAACCTTCCAATTATCATCACGCACTGGTACTACATCAGCAATACGCACAACACCTTCAACAATATCATCTACATGGGTAAAGTCACGCCACATATCACCATTGTTGTTTATATCAATAATGTCACCATCTAAAATCTTTTTAGTAAATATAAAAGGTGCCATATCAGGTCGGCCCCATGAGCCATATACGGTGAAAAATCGTAAACCTGTTGTTGGAATGTCGTATAGGTGAGAATAGCTATGCGCCATCAATTCATTAGACTTTTTAGTAGCAGCATAAAGTGAAACAGGATGATCAACCGAATCACTGGTGGAGAAAGGTGTTTTATTATTTAGGCCATACACAGAACTAGAAGAAGCATATATAAGATGTTTAACATTATTATTTCGACAACCTTCCAAAATAGTTAAATGACCAATTAAATTAGAGTCAGCGTAAGCCATAGGGTTATCAATTGAGTATCTAACTCCTGCTTGAGCTGCTAGGTGAATTACCCGATCAAATTTTTCTTCAGTAAACAATGCAGACATACCGTCACGATCTGTAAGATCTAATTTTATGAATCGAAAAAGCCCTGCTGGGTTCGAAGTATCGTTAGTAGTAAACTTATCTAGCTCAGCTAAACGCGCAAGTTTAAGGTTTACGTCATAGTAATCATTGAGGTTATCAATGCCAACAACATCATGGCCCTGGCCGCATAATTTTTGTGCTACATGAAAACCAATAAATCCGGCAACGCCGGTAACTAAATACTTCATTTAAAACCTTTAAATCTAACTTTTATGTATAGTCTGTTTGATCTTTCAAACAAACTGCTCCTTCAAATATAACGTCGGCACAACGAATCAGTCACTACCGAAGAGATCACGCGTGTAAACTTTATCTTTTACATCAGCCAATTCAATATCCATGCGATTTGACACAATCACATCTGATATTTTTTTAAACGCATCAAGGTCATTATAAACAGCAGAATTAAAAAATTCTTTTTCTTCTAATACTGGCTCATAAATTACTACTTCAATACCTTTAGCTTTAATACGTTTCATAATGCCCTGAATAGAAGATGCTCTAAAATTATCAGAACCTGTTTTCATTATCAGACGATATACACCAACAACCTTTGGTTTTCTACTGATGATTGAATCTGCAATAAAGTCTTTCCGAGTGGTATTAGCATCGACAATTGCGCGAATTATATTATTGGGTACATCATTATAGTTGGCTAATAATTGTTTAGTGTCTTTCGGTAGACAATAACCACCGTAACCAAATGAAGGGTTATTATAGTGAGAGCCAATTCGCGGGTCTAACCCTACTCCCTGAATAATATGTTTAGAGTCTAAACCATGAGCTTCTGCGTAACTATCAAGTTCATTAAAATAAGCTACACGCATTGCGAGGTATGTATTCGAAAATAACTTAACAGCTTCAGCTTCAGTAGAGTCAGTAAACATAACAGCTATATTTTCTTTTATAGCTCCTTGTGTTAATAAATTCGCAAACACTTTAGCGCGTTCAGATTGCTCCCCAACAATAATACGAGAAGGATGTAAATTGTCAAAAAGTGCCTTACCTTCTCGTAAAAACTCAGGAGAAAACATAAGGTTATTACAACCCAACTCTTTTTTTATACGTTCAGTATAACCGACAGGTACAGTCGACTTTATTACCATAACAGCTGATGAATTAATTTCCATAACATCTTTAATTACTGCTTCAACTGAAGAGGTATTAAAGTAATTAGTTTCAGGATCATAGTCAGTAGGTGTCGCTATAACGACATAATCAGCATTTGCGTAAGCAGTGCTCTTATCGAGTGTTGCTGATAGATTTAATTGTTTATTAGCTATATAGTCTTCGATTTCAGTATCAGCAACGGTGGCTTGCTTAGCATTAATTAAGTTTACGCGGTTTTCATTTATATCAAGTGCGATAACTTTATTATTTAGCGCAAGCAATACTGCATTCGACAGGCCAACATAGCCTGTACCTACAATTGTGATATTCATATTAAGATTCCAAATAGACGAACTATAAAATAATAAGCAAACTCTATAAAATTTTTTACTCCAGCTGAAAACTTTAGACGCCTACAATAAAACTGCTTAGTTAAGGGGGCTAATCATTGATAATCACTGGAAATAATATACGTGCAAAAAACAAGTACAGTTATTCATACAGAACAAAAATAGTTAGAGTTTTAACTAACTGTTACTTTTTCCTGATAATATCCAACAAATACGAAAATATAAACTTAGGATACACTCTAAATAATCTATCTCTAACATGCTTATGAAGGTAAGCTCGTTGAAGCCATCGCAATCCTAATTTTTTAATAAGAGGATGATAGTAATCACCTTTAATTGCAGTTTGAGTTATAAAACCACCGCATGTAACTGCTTTTTTAATAAATTTGGAATTTTGCAGACAGTAAATTGCAAAGTCTTCTTGAATTGGAGTGCCCATACCAACGATTAAAAGTTCGCATTTGTTTTTATCCAATTCTATCAAGACTTCACTAAAAGCATCACGTTTAATGTAACCATCGCGATAGTACCGTAACTTTAAATCAGGGTATCTAATCTGCAAATTAATTTGTGCTTTATCTACTTCATTGGTGGTTGCCCCCACTATAGCAACCCTCTTCTCTGTTTCAGTTGCATAAGAGAAGAATTGTTCAGCAACTGACGAAAAATCAAAACTAGCTCTAAGCAGCTTATTTTCTCGTTTAATATTTGTCAAAAAACATAAAGCTTGGCCATCCACAAACCAGAATTTGACATCTTTGATTAAGTCATTTCGATTTGCAATTAAAGCATATGAAAATGGATTTACAAAACTGATTACCGCACTTTCATCGCTTGCCAATGCGGTTAAAAAATCATTAGAAGTACACAGTTTTTTTTCTAGTGCTGAATTGATAGTAATTCTAGCCATCTTGCATCTCCAACTTCCTTACTCAAAAAATCAATGCTTTTTTCTTTTCTAACATAATCACCTGAAACGTAGAATTCTAAAGCCATAACTAAGCCCCTATCTACACCTGTAGAGGATAAACTTGGATATATTATACCATTATCCATTGAAGAGACGGAATCAATAATTAAGCCGTAATCCCGAACATTTCCCCCAGAAAGGATCTCTCTTGGGCCGGAGAAACAATCAACACTAAGTATATCCATATCTAAAATACATGCTTCGGCAAGAACATTAGGAAAGCCCTCGAACTCCGAATGTAAGATAAAACAATCACATTGGCTCATTATTGCGTAAGGGTTTGACTGATAATCAATAATTGAAATATTATGACCTAATGACAATTGTTTTAATTCTTCTTCTAACGGGCCTTCACCAACAATCAATAAGTGATCGCCACGACCTGTCTTTTGTTGAAAAAACACAAAACTTTGAATGAGTGAATGAAATCGCTTTTGATCAGATAATCTTCCTATCGATATAAAATTTTGATACTGACATTTCGCGAAAGATAGCGGAAAATCAACCGAAAGTTTGCCTTGCTGGGTAATAAATTCGATATCATAACTATTGAAAACAACATCAACCTGATCAGCATCAATGCTAAAATTATTCACCAAGTCATCTTTAATAGCATATGAATTACATAATATTTTTGCAGCGTTAGGATACACTCTAGCTATTATCGCTTGTGCTATTTTCAATACGTACTTAGAACGACTACCATATTGAATTGATAAATAGTTCCTTACATTACAATAGGTTTTTATTCCTAACCCTTTTGAGCACAACACCGAATAAACATTACTCCACTCTAAAAATGATACACAGCATTCAGGCTTAAGCGATATCATAAGTTTCTTTAGTGCAAAGTACCTAGCTGTAATATTAAATACTCTTCCAATAATAGAGCTGTCTGATATAGACAACGAAACATACTTTAGTTGACTCTTCTCTATTAGCTCATTGGCTTGACCTTTAGGCGGGTACAAAGAGGTTATATAAACATCATGTTTTCTTGCACATAATTGAGCAAGTTTTATCATTTGCTTTTCAGCCCCGCCACTTTCGATCCTATCGATTACAAAAAGGTACTTTTTAGTAGGGAACATAAAGATTTTTACCTAGAATTTTTGTAGAGATATTAAAATAGTCAAAAGATTTAGCCATAAATATAGAAAAGAGTACTGCAGCTATTGTGACTACAGACGCTAGTAAAACCCCACTTGAATCTATCCTCAGAAGAGATGCATTTGCAAGAAAAACTAAATTCAAAGGAAATACATGAAAAACAAATATAGATAATGAATTACTTCCAAACCAAGATAACGTCCGAATGCCAACACTAGCATTAAGAACTAAATATATTAAATAGCTAAAAGAAGCAAAAAACAATACAGCTAAAAGCATCGAAATAGGTAATTGAATAGTAAAAGCGGAGATCAGTAATGCCGCGATTATACTAATATTCACTTTACACATTTTATAGGAGTTTAGTTTTAACGCCCCCAAAAAAACACCTAATAAGTAAAACCAAAACATATTGGGCTTTACAATGAATAAATAAGGAGAAATAGATACGACAAGTAGTGAAAAAATAAAAACAGCATGTAACTTATATTTTTGCCTAATACAATATGACATAAAAGCAGCTACCCCTGTGTAGATTATCAACTGATACAAGAACCAAAAAGAGCCATAAGGAGCAACAAATATAGCATACAAAAGTTCTCTAACATCATCTGGAGGTGAGTTTTTAGTGTGTGTTATCCCTAATACACTATGAGCAAACCACAATAAAAAAAGATATAAGCAAAAAAACAATAAATAAAGAAATAAAAGTCTATATACGTCAACTCTAAAACCGTTTAAAACCTTTCTTGCAACCAAAACCCCACTAATAACAAAAAAGCTCTGAACATGAAACAAATATACATATTCTTCAAGCTGTATCATTATTTCTTTGGATTCCCCCATAAAGCTACTATGGAATAAAACAACTAATAGAATTAAAAAACCTTTAGCGAAATCTAAATAATTATCACGCACCGAAACTATTCCTATAAAATCTTTTTTGATAGCCAATCAAAAAACCGAAAAGAAGAGCTATAAAAAAGCTAATTTTATACCCATCGAATGGACTACCAGCTAGAGCATACAAAACCATAGATACCAATGTGATATGCGAAGACATAAGCATCGACATTGATGTACTACAATGAATACTCTTAAAAAGATTATTTTTTACTGTTAGAAAAGTTATTCCAACTAAAGTAAGGATAAAAAAAGCTAAAGTCACAAAACCAAACAACGCATAACGGTATATATAGTCGAGGTATGCATTTTCTATCACGATATTATAACTACCAGGTTTCCCCGTAAACCAAAAATCAACTCCAGTATCTATGGCTAAGTTAGCTTGCCTCAATCTGGTCAAAGTAGAACCATCAATTTTGCCTTCACCGGTTAAATAATCAAAAAACAACGTTATATGTGTTAACTCCACTCCAGAGAATACAATTAAAGCGATACCTGAAACAAATATACTACACATACAGAGTAATAGAGTCTTGGCGCCTTTAACCCTAAATATAAGTAATAAAAAGCCGAGATAAGCGACTACAAAAATTGTTGATACATAGCCAACTTTTGACTGAGAAATAAAAACGGCGACAAGTGTAATCAGTATTGGAAATACATACAAATACTTTCTATAAACAAATACTTTTGTCACACAATAAACAAGGTAAAAGCCAAGCACACTACAAGTAGCATAAACCCATTCAAATGTACCTGGTGCACGATTACCAACTGGAGTAGATATATCACTCGCATTAAAAAAGAGTAATAAAAAGAATGGAGGGTGTATATATTGAATAAATATCGATAATAATAATAATAAATATATTATATTTATTCCCTTATTCATCAGCTGGCTATCCCTACTAGATACGTAATGCACACTACAGTTAACAGCAGCAATAAAAACCATTAAATTAAATAGAGGTTTAATAAGCAAAAATATTTTTTGGCCATCAGCATAAATGAGGTTATTGAGAAAAACATGAATCAGCAAGGGATAAAAAATCAAGAATAATACGGACTCAAAAGGTATTATCAACCGCCGAGCGTACACATAAACAACCAGAATACTAATAAAAGGCATGATAAAATAAAAAGATTTCTGAGCTACAAAATCACTCGCTGGGATAAGATAGGTTGGCCAAAAAAACAAAACTGTAAACATTGTTAAAAATGGAACTGTTGAACGCTTTTTTTGAAAACTATTAGTCACCTTATTTACCTAGAGAGTTGTAAAAGCTTAATTGAGAACTCTCAAAGGTCTCAAATTTAAATCGGTTATTTACTAGCTGGCTAAGTGACATTGAATATTCTTTAAGCCTTTCAGGGTCTGAAAAAACAGACACCATTGCATTACTGAGTTGTTCTACGTTACCAAGGGGTGTAATTAGAGCACCTTTTTCGAAAACTTCTGCGCCGTCAACGTCAGATAAAATCAGTGGAATGCCATATCCTGCAGCCTCAAGAAGACTATTGTTAAGCCAAATGACATCAGCATGCAAAATAAACGCACTAGCGACTATATTTTCCCACGGATTATTCGAAAATGGTTTCAGTGTTACTCTATTTTCCATATCATGAGCAGTAATATAGTTTCTAATTTCACTTTCATATGCTTGCTCAGGAGAAAACCCTCCATCATTAGCTACACCAACAATTGTTAGTCTCGCTTTGGGGTAATCCTTAGACGCTTCACAAAATGCAGCAACTGTTTCTTTAACATAGCGCATTTTACGCACGCTATTAATGTAAATAATTTCTTGTACATTAGGGTTAAAAAGATTGCGTTGATATTCAAAATCAATCGGTAAAACATTATTAATACTTCTGATTTTATGTCTCAAAACACCAAAACTTTCAATTTTAGTCGGCATATAACGTTCTTTCGCTAAAATATAGTTACATAATTTTAATGTGTTAATGATAGAAGCCTTTCTTAACCAACGGTGCGAGTCGATACAACGAATCTCAGTCCCCCTACAAACAGCTACGACTGGTATACCTCTTAGTCTACATGTAATAGTAACAAGGAGCGCAGCTAGCGAAGAATCAAAATATACCTCTACATGGTGGATATCTGACTTTTTAATCCAAGCAAGACACAAGATAAGTTTAAGTAAAGTCGTTTGAATTACCCTATTTTTCAGTCTATTAAACAACGAATGACTCAAATAGTCTTCAGATTGAGATAACTTATAATATATTGGCTCAAAACCATGCTTCAAGAAAGGCTCGTAACTCTTAGTCAGCTTGGATATTAAGTGATCAAAGCCGATCACTAACACCTTCATTTGCACACCTGATTAAACATCATTGTCCATCCTGATTTTATCTAAACTTGAGTACCATTTCATATAGTTAACTTTACGCCAAACGTGCCAACCAAAGGGCTTATCTCCATCTAACACAGCATCGATCTCTTCGAGTAAAAGTTCCTTTTCAACAAAGTCAGGTGCTTTATTGTTAACTATTTGATCAGTTATTTCGGCTCTTAAACTTTGCATCCAGCTATATTCAGGAGTGGTAAATCCGACTTTGTCTTTGCGGTCTAAAATTTCATCGGGTACTATCCCTCTCATCGCCTCTTTGAAGATATGCTTCGTAGCACCATCTTTTGAAACTAAGAACTCTTCAGGAAAGCTCAAAACCAATTCGACCAACGGAATTGTTAGAAATGGAACACGACTCTCAATAGAAGCACTCATAGAGTTTCGATCACCATGTCTTAATAAGTTTTGTAAACCAGAAACGGTCAGACCGTTAGCAAGACGAGTCATTAACCTACGCCCTTTAACTGGCGACAAGTACTGGGCTTTACTTCGACACATATCCACATTTTTGTTCTGTAATACTTTAGCATCTAACCAGGTTGGTGAATTCGCTTTACCGGTTATTCTTTGGTAGTTTTCGAACCAACTACGAGGCATTACACTCCAAATGGTACTCAACAAACCTTCCTTTAGGCTACGGTTAGGCCAAGACTTCCACTTAACTAAGAAGTTAAAAGCAGTTATAAAGCGCCCCTTATCTATTAGAGAGTGGATAATTTGGCCTGGGTAGCCAGAATAACCACCTAATAGTTCATCTGCACCTTGGCCGTCAAGAGTAACTTTTACTCCTGCACTGCGTGCTGCCTCATAAACTTTTTTCTGAACAAATATACTTGTACCACCAAAAGGTTCACCTTGAACATCAACCAATTCGTTGATAGAAGAACTGAGATCGGCGTGATCAGCGTAAACCTTATGAGATATAGCAGAAACATGCTCGTTAACAACATCAACCCAACATTCTTCACTTATAGACTCATCTTGTGCGATATAGCTAAATGTATGAATAGATAAATCTGGGTATAAATAACGAATTGCACAAACTATTGCAGAGGAGTCAACCCCGCCAGAAAGAGCACACCCAATAGGAACATCACTTCTCAAGTGCTTCTTTATACTGTCTAAAAAGGCAGCACGTAACGCTTTTTTTGCTGAGTCAAAGGTCCATTTCTTCTCAGCTATATTTGGGAACCACCAACGAGCATTTTTTATACGTGAATTAGTTTTCAAGCAGTACTTAGTAATGTGCGCTGGTTGAACATGCGTAATATCAGCAATAAAAGTAGACTCAGTATCGTCATAATAACCATGGTTGAGATAATTAAATGCCGTTTGATGATCAATTTCAAACTCTTCAGACATTAACTTTAATACACTCGATAATTCAGATGAAAAAATAAGCTGATAGTTATTGTGATACACAAATAAGGGTTTAATTCCAAAAGGGTCTCTGATTAAGGTAACCGTCTCTTGTGCTAAATCAAAAATACAGAAAGAATACATGCCCTCTAATCGTGGTAAAACAGCTTCTCCCCACTCTATCCAAGCATTTAAAAGCACTTCTGTATCTGATGTTGATTGAAATGTATAACCCAAATTAATTAATTCATCTTTTAATTCAAGATAGTTGTATATTTCACCGTTAAAGATTATTTCAAATTGAGCACATTGACTTCGCATTGGCTGATGGCCATTAGTGCTAAGATCAATTATAGATAATCTTGCATGGCCTAAACTCAAGTAGGCTCCTTCCCCTATATTAAACGATTTAATACCTTTATCGTCAGGTCCTCTATGCTTTTGCATAGCCAGTGCTGACGAAAAAACAGCATCTTTATCGCTTGGAGGCTTCACCCAGAATGAACCTAACAGACCGCACATATTTTAACCCCATAGCTTTTAAAAATTAAAAAAATCATGTAAACAACATCAAGAAAATTAAATTACTCACGAAAATACAACTAACATAAAAGTAATTAATCGGAATTTTGTAATAAAATTGAGAAAAAGAGACGTTTAAAATAAACGCCATCAGTGAAACAAATAGTGTGCTATAAGCAGCACCGATTGCTCCATATATAGGAATCATAATATCGTTGAGTATAAAGTTTACGCCGCCAGCAATTAAATTAATAGCAGCAATGAATACTGTCTTTTTATTAATGGATAACCCAGGAAAAAAAAGATACATCGATGACATTAAGGCTGAAGCTACCAAAAAAGGTATATAATATGCCGCTTCACTATAATCTTCACCAACTATAACTGTAACAACCAGTTGCGAAGAGAAACTTAAAATAACAACAAGCATCGTCGACATCAATAAGTAATAATGAAATAATTTAGCCAATGCTGCTGGGGTAGCGACTTCTTTGTGCTTAGAATATATCAACGGCGTTAAAGCATACTGAAAACCAATCATTAAGAACGACACTATACTCGCCAATTTAACACCAACAGCATACCCTGCCAGCGTAGCTATACCCAGATGACTTTCAATCATAATCCTATCTATATTCAATAGAATAATCACACCTAAGCTAGAAAAAACTAATGGAAATGAGAATGTTAACATTCTTAATAGAATCTCACGACTGAAACCAAATTTAATCCATTGTCGCGAAAGATAAAGTGAAAATATGCAAGCGGTAGCTGTACCAGAAGTTTGGCCAACAATTAATCCAAACACTCCTAAATCTAGATAAAGAACGAAAACTAAAGATAAGGCAGCTGATACAGTTGCGTTTAAAAGAGACAAATATACTACATTTTTTGTACGAAAATTAATCCTAAGAATATTTAAAAATGACGTGAGCAAAGCATTTAGCCACATATAAATAGCTGAGGCTATTATTAACAAAGCATACTTATCATTATCGAAAAGAAGAATAGATATAGGCTTTGAAAAATAAATAATTAACCCCGAAACTAGCCCCAAGGAAACGAAGGCAAACCAGAATCCTGTTGAAGATATTGAGATTTGTTTGTTTTTATCTTTCGATTCTTCTGGGAAAAACCTAAAAACTGACTGTGCAATTTCCAGAGTTATAACAACGGCTAATAAACTCCCCAGTACTAAAGTGTAATCATAAGCACCGTAATCACTTTTGGGGATAATTCTTGTATAAATAGGTAGAAGAAGAAAACCAATCCCTCGAGTCAAAATATTACAAAAGGTATAAAATGCCGAGTCTTTTAGTAATTGCTTAATCATTTATAATGCTATTAAATCGTTGCCCGTTTACACTAGCTCTGCAATTATCAAACGCCCACGCAAAACCTCTATCTGCATAGACTTTTATTTCATCAGGGTTGTCTAATAAATACTTTAAATTATCATATATCTGCCAATAAGGTGTAACCATCCAAGCTTCGTTAGCATCAGGTCCTAAAGAGGGCTCTATCTTGTTATCTGCTGAAGTCAGCATCGCACAATTATGCGCTAATGCTTCAATTCCAAAAACGCCAGGTACAAACGCATAAAATTGATTTAAAACAATATGAGATTCTTTTAAAGCAGCCAAGACTTGAGTATTGCTAGAATTTTTTAACTCTAAATAATTAAATATATAACCTTCCATTTTTAGCTTTTTTATAGCCGCATGCACTAACTGAGTGCCTTTTACTATAGGCGAAGTCGGTGAGTGAAGTATATTTATCACATTAAGGTTATCGAATTTCTCGTTAGCTTTATAAAATCCACTATCTGGATAGAAATATAAAGGTTCATGGACATCTCTCTCGATATATGTCATTTGATCAACAGGAGCGTTGAAAATATCATCAGCGTATTTTTCAGCTGATTTAGCTAAACGCTTTCTTTTATTTTCATTATCTAGAGAATCAATTCCAACAGATGAGTATCGTTCATATGTAGTTAATGTATCAATATCTTTCGACACACCAAAATTATCTAATAAGCTATAAGACCTAATCTCTGAGCCAAGAAAATAACAAGTAATCTTTTTATTCTTCTGCTTAATAAATTTAAACTCAGATAGTCGTCCATCAAGGTATAAATTTAAGAAACCACCATCACCAAGGTAAATAAAAGAACCATTTTTTCTCATTAAATATCCTAACACTACAGGAGCGTAGAATAAATTTACTACCTTTTTAATTCCTTTTTTTGGATATAATTGATAATCATATTCAAAACCATAAAACTTATTGGGTGAAAAATTAACAGAAGTAGAGTTAGGTAATACTAAAGAAATATTTTTTAGCATTCCAGCCGTTTCAGCACCTGCAACTACACAGCCATTATTTATTTTTATTTTAACAAAAAAACAAAGTGCATAGCTTATGCGTAAGATTACACATTGAATGTAACTAAAAAAAATAATCAATTGTTTTTTATACATGTTATCACTGTTTGAATTAGTATATGAAATGCTACTTTGCCTAGTAATCAAAAACCCTAGACGCTGATATTATAAGAAATAACTTAAGCTTTATATTAATCTTTAAACCCATTTTTTTAGCTATATTAAAGATTAATTACAACATCACCATATATATTTAATAACAAAGCAACTTACAAAGATTTAAAGCCTACTTCAAAAACCACATTCGAATTACTTAAAACGTAATGTTCCCCTACTTTCATTCAAATGAATATATTTCCTGTTATTTATAATATATTAAAGTGACAAAATCATTGCTGACTCTATGTTCAAGTACTAAAGCTTACCTATGCCTAACTTAGATTTTCCAGACTATGATCCGCAATAAATATCACAATAATTATCTTATTCGATATAGGCGGTAATCAGACCATTACTAAGCCACCATTGACATTAATATCCTCGCCTGTTATGTATGAGGCGTCCTCATCTACTAAAAATGCCACAACTCTAGAAACATCACTCGGTTTACCTAGGCAGCCCATAGGTATTTGTGATTTTATTTTATCTAAAACAGTTTTTGGCACCACACACGTCATTTGAGTCTCAATATAGCCCGGAGAGACACTATTTACAGTAACACCTTTTGAAGATCCTTCTAAAGCTAAAGACTTAGTAAAACCATAAATCCCCGCTTTAGCGGCAGCATAGTTGACTTGGCCAAACTGCCCTTTATGCCCATTCACTGATGATATATTAACTATCCGTCCATATTTATTACTCAACATATGGCTAAATATAGGGTGAGTGATATTATATAAAGCTATAAGATTCGTTTGAATAACTTGATTCCAATCAGTAAATGGCATTTTTTTGAATGTTGAATCTCGAGTGATACCAGCGACATTAACTAAAATATCAATTCTTCCGTATCTGTTTATTATTTCAGTTACAGCATCATCACAATAGTTAGTATTATTTATATCACATTGGATTAATTTATCTAAATTTGAGTGTCCATTCCATTCTTCAATATTATATTTACTATTATATAAGCCAACAACTGTATAACCTTTATTTCCCAGTGTTTTGCAAATATCGAGGCCTATCCCCCCCATTGCTCCAGTAACAACAGCTACCCTTGCTTTATTTATCATTAAGTAATCTATCCATTTTTTTTTCTAATTCAGAAACTCTAACTGTAAGTAATTCATTTTTTTGTATTAAACCAAACATTTCACGATAAGGTGTATAAATTGTTCCTTCAGGCAAGTCTTTGTAAACAACACTCATAGGGCCAATAATACAGTTATCCCCTATCGTTACGCCCGGCATAATTACTGAATGGCCAGCAATAAAACAATTGCTGCCAATAGTTGTAGGTTTTCTCTTAATTTTATGATTATTAGACTTTTGATTATTTCCTTCTTTATTCATTAAATGACTATCATGAGTCCATACGAATACTGATAATCCGATGGATGTTTCATTACCAATAGTTAAAACTCCTGATGCATCTAATATTGCATTTTCACCTATCCAACAATTGATTCCTATTGTAAGGTTTTCCGGAGAAATAATCTTAGCTCCCTCTCGAATTCTACAGCCAGTAGGTAAACCTAATACCTTCGCTCTTTCCGAATCAGCCAAAGTGGCAGTTGAATGATAGAGTAATATTTGTTCTCTTAGTTCTAACGATATATCTTCATTTAATATTTTTTTCATTGACCTAAACCTATTAACAATTATCTAATCATCAATCTGAGAGCTAAAGAAACTATTGATCACAGTTGAAACAGTATTCACACATACACCATCATAACAAGGTAATGTTATTGTGTGGTTTTCAAGCCAATGGGCTGTAGGTTGTACTGCCTTATATTTGTTGGCATAAAAAGTCGTTCCACTTAAACAGTAAGTACCCAGTGTTGACTCAATATTATGCTCAGCTAAATAATCAATTAAATCATCACGCTTAACCGTTTCTGGCACTGTAAAAATTAGTGATTGGATATTATGATATACACCTTCAGCAATTTTTTGTCGCTTCATACCTAGTGGTTCTAACGCTTCGGCATATTGATCGGCAATTATATTGCGACGCTCTGTAATACCATCAAGCTTAGCAACTTGTTTCCAACCCATAAGTGCTTGAATTTCACTCATTCGGTAGTTATAACCAAAATCTATAAAGTCAAATACTTTACCACGTAAGCCCGATGCTCCATGATTTGCTTTCATATCTAACCAAGTAGCATATTCTTGGTTATTAGTCAGAATAGCACCACCTTCACCCGTAGTAAGTAACTTACGAGGATGAAAGCTAAAGCAGGTTAAATCTGCTATAGCTCCTACTTTTACGCCATTTACAGAACTACCAATAGCACAAGCAGCATCTTCAATTAACGGTAAGCCAAACTCTTCACAAACCGATTTTATTTTATCTATGCCAGATGGGCTACCTAAAGCATCAACAAATATCACAGCTTTGACTTTATCATCTATTTTGCTGCGTAGGTCATCTACCGACATGTTATAAGTATCTTGATCAACATCGATAAAAATTGGTGTTGCTTCAACATCTTCAACAACATTGGCTGTTGCAGGAAACGAAAAGTCAGAAATAGCAACTTTGTCGCCCTTTTTAATACCCAGTGCTTTCAAACACATGGTTAAAGCCGTTGTTGCTGAGGTCATCGGTACTGCATATAAACTACCAGTGTAGTCAGTTAAACTTTTAACAAACTTAGCAACATGCTGACCTTTGGTTAGTTGGCCTGAATCAAATATTTCTTCTAACTCTGTAGAAACTTCATCAAAAGAAATATAAGGTTTAATTAGTTTTATTCTATCTTTCATTGCTTATTAACCTGAAAACTTTGCTTGATACCAGTCTAGCGTTTTAGCTAAACCGTCATCAAACGGTGTTAAATTGTAATCAATTAGACTTTTAACTTTTTCGTTACTCGCATTATGAGCTAAAACATCCGCTCCACGAGCTTCTTTTCGGATTAACTCGCCTTGGTAATCATAATGAGTAAGTATCATCTGCAATAAATCTTTAACTGTATACTGATTATCTGTTGATATATTGACACTCTCACCTACCGGCATAACAGTAAACAACTTAACAACGGCATCAACCGTATCTGTAACATAAATGAAGTCTCGACTTTGAGTGCCTTCGCCATGTAACTCCGGAGTAATATCATTATGAATACGCCACGCTGTAATCGGTATAATACCGGCTAAATAGCCTTTATAATTTTGACGAGGACCATAATTATTAAATGGTCGAACAATAAATGCATCAACATTAAACATGTTAACATAGCTTTCAACAGCTAAGTCTGCTGCTGCCTTACCTGCTGCATACGTTGTAGTTGGTGCTTTAGGATGTGCTTCGTCCATTGGTTCATAAATAGCGCTACCATAAACTTCTGAGGTCGAGAAGTGACAGAGTGATTTAAACTTACCTTTTCTTTGCAGTTCTAGCAGGTTAATTGTGCCAGTAACATTAGTGGTAAAAGCATTAGCTGGATTTACAAATGAATAATTTAAAGCTTTAGTTGCTAGGTTAAAAACCACATCAACTTTATGCGTGTCAAAAATATATTCTAAGCTTTCTTTATACTCTATATCTTCATTATAAAATACCGCACCTTTTGATAAAGCATCGGAAATATTATCTTCAGAGCCTATAAATAAGTTATCTACGATAATAACTTGCTCTGCACCATCAGCTATTAAGCGGTCAACCAAATGACTACCAATAAAACCTGCACCACCGGTGACTAAAACAACTTTTCCAATATAACTTTCTCTAAGCATTATTTATTTGCTCCAAAATTAATTCACTTATTTTTAATGAATCTACGCCACTATCGATCGTTGGTAATTCAATTGAAATATCACCATTACATGCGGCTATAAATGCCTGATGCTCTACAAGTAATGCTTCTTGAGGCTTAACCGTTATTTGTTGCTCTAATGACGAAACAATATACGGTTTACCTGATTCTTGAGAAATGCTCGACTGTTTATGGACCACTAATTCTTTTCTAACCAACTCGGCATCAATATATGCGCCAGTAGTAGTTACTTGAATTGAACGTTGTTTTTTCTCAGTCATTCGACTTGCTAAAACTCGTGAAAGCGAGCCATTTTCATGATGTAGTAAGGCCGAAGCGAAGGCAACTAACCCATGCTCTTCTTTACCGTGAGCTACAACACTTTTTACCGGGCCATTTAAGTAAAGCGCAAGATCAATATCATGTATCATCAAATCTAACACAACATCAACATCGGTAATTCTACTGCTCAGTCTATTGGTTCTTGAAAAATCAATATTTATAACTTCTTCATTTTCTAAAACTCGCTTTAACTCAGATACAACAGGATTAAACCGCTCAATAAAACCGCACTGAATAAACATATTATGCTTTTTAGCAAGTTCTTTAATTTTAAGACCTTGCTCTAATGTTTGTGCTAAAGGCTTTTCAATAAAAACATTTTTTACTTTACCCGCACAAAGCGTGAAATAGTCAAAATGGGTACTTGTAGGTGTAACAATAACAACGGCATCAACGCCTTCTATCGCTGCATTAGCATCAGTGGTATATGGCACTTGGTATTGCTCAGAGAGTTTTACTAATTGCTCTTTATTAAAATCAAAAATATTAGTAACTTCAACACCTCGTAACATACTCAGAACTCGAAGGTGGTTTCTTCCCATATTTCCAATGCCTAATATGGCTACTTTTAATGTCATCTTAACTCTCTACAATTTAGGTTAATTTATTACCGGCTTTATCAATTTTCGCAACTACTCTTGCTGGATTTCCAACGACCAAGCTATAAGGTGGTACATCTTTAGTAACCACAGAGCCAGCTGCTACCATTGAGTATTCACCTAAAGTGATACCACAAACAATAGTCGCATTAGCCCCTAAACTGGCACCATTTTTCACTAAGGTTTCTGTGATTTTCCAGTCAGAGTTAAACGCCCTTGGCACTTTATCGTTGGTAAAACATACATTAGGTCCAACAAATACCTCATTTTCTATGGTAACGCCCTGATAAACTGATACTGAATTCTGTATTTTACAGCCATTCCCTATAGTAACACCCGCGTCTATATACACATCTTTAGATAATATACAGTTATTACCTATCGATGTATTTTCTCTTATTTGTGTATTAATCCACACTTTGGTGCCTGCACCAATTTTAGCATCAAGGCTAACATTAGCTGTCGGGTCAATATAAATATCGTTTGTCATTATAGCGTTCCAATTAAATCACAAATGGTCTCAATATCTTTAGACTCTAAATATGGGTGCATTGGTAAACTAAAGACTCTTTGGGCTGCATTGGAAGAAGTAGGGAAGTCTTTAGAGTTATAACCTAGACTTTCAAACACTTTTTGTTCGTGCAAAGGAATAGGGTAATAAACAGCGACAGGGATATCGTTGTTTTTTAAATGTTCCATAATTAATGTTCGATGATTGTCATCTTTCGCCATTAAGGTATATTGTGCCCATGCGCTAACGTAACCATCAGGAATACTTGGTGTAGTAATCCCATCAACATTAGCTAAATTAGCGGTATATAACTTAGCAACATTTTGGCGTTGTTCAATTTCAACATCAAACACTTCCAATTTGGGTAAAAGTACAGCAGCTTGGATAGTATCTAATCTACCAGTTAATCCAAGACGCACATTCTGGTACTTATCTTCACCTTGGCCATGTACTCTAATAGATTTTAATGTATTGGCAATATCATCACTATCAGTGAAAATCGCTCCACCGTCACCGTAACAACCCAGTGGCTTTGCAGGAAAGAAAGATGTACAGCCGATATCAGCCAAACTTCCGGCTTTATTGCCATCGATTGAACCACCAAAGCCTTGTGCTGCATCTTCGATGACGATTAAGCCAAAGTCTTTGGCTATCTTATTAATTTTTGTAGCATTTGCAGGTAAACCAAATAGATCTACACTAATGATGGCTTTGATGTTTTTTATATCAGTGCAAATTTTCGCATGGATGGTGTTTTTATTTGCAGATATGTCATTTAAAGTTTCTTCAACTAATTTTGGAGAAATATTAAAAGTTTCAATATCAATATCGATAAATAAAGGAGTGGCCCCAACAAACTTTATCGCTTCTGCTGTCGCAATAAATGTGAAAGGTGTAGTTATTACCACATCACCTTCACCAATGCCATGAGCCATTAACGCCATAACTAAAGCATCAGTACCTGACGAACAAGAAACACAGTGTTTTGTTCCTGCATATTTAGCCAGTTCAGCCTCTAAAGCTATAACTTCAGGTCCCATAACATATTGACCATGATCTAGTACGGTATGAATATTACTATCTATTTTTTCTTTTAATAGCTTGTATTGTGATTTTAAATCGATAAATTGCATTGTGATTACTCAAGAATTAAATTTATAAAATAAGGGTTAAATCTTCACCTGAAAGCTTGTATAAAGCGCCCGTGTGCGAACAGCTAATTTCTGTATCCCCTGCAAGAGGGATGTCAAGCTGCTCACCATAAATGCTCATCCAACCGATCTGTTTTGCCGGTACCCCCACCATTAACGCAAAAGGCTTAACATTCTTGTTAATAACAGCACCAGCACCAATGAAGGCATACTCGCCAATTGTTACGCCGCAAATAATAGTGCAATTAGCGCCTAATGTGGCACCCTTTTTAACGTGTGTATCGCGATATTCATCTTTACGCTCTACGCCCGAACGCGGATTATAAACATTAGTGAAAACCATACTGGGACCACAAAACACTTCACTTTCTAAATGAACATTATCATAGACTGAAACATTGTTTTGTATTTTGCATTTATCACCAATAGTGACTTTGTTACCAACAAATACATTTTGACCTAAAGAAACACCGTCACCAATTACCGCGCCACTGCAAACATGCGCAAAGTGCCATACTCTAGAATTTTTTCCTATTATCGCGCCATCGTCAATTATTGCACTTTCATGTTGGTAAAATGTTTTCATAAGTTTACTTACCGATTACTTTACTAACAAAAGGGTGAATGTCTGATGAGTTAACTACAACATTTTGATTACGAATATCGCTTACAATCTCAATACTCTTACGAGCTTCTTCTAAGCCAAAACCACCACCAGTTAAAATATGCTCGTAACTTTTTGTATGCAAATCAGTAAAACCACCTGAGAATTCAATTTCTTTGCCATCCACAGTTATTGAACGATAAGTTCGTTGCCCTGAAGCCTTAATGTCTTCCGGAATATAATCATAATTGACCGATAAAAACCAACGCACTTTGGCATGTTTAAACTCTAAATAGCCCGCATTTACGTCTTCTTGTTTTACATGCGCTTCATTTTTCTTAATATCACCAAAAACCCAACCTAGCATATCGTAAAAATGCACACCAATATTGGTTGCAATGCCACCAGACTTATTATCATCACCTTTCCATGACGTAAAATACCAATGCCCGCGACTGGTTAAATAAGTTAAGTCTACGTCAAAAACTTTATTAGGATTTTTAGCTATTGCTTCAGCTACATAGGCTTTTAAATCAATAATACTTTGGTGTAGGCGAAGTTGAAGAATATTATAAACTTGCTTGCCTGTTTCTTCTTGTACTATTTGTAATGCATCAATATTATGCGGATTTAATACTAGAGGTTTTTCACAAATAGCGTGTGCGTCATTACGTAATGCAAAGCGAATATGAGAATCATGAAGGTAGTTAGGTGTAGCTATACTGACAAAATCAATTTGAGTACCACTACGTTTCAAAAGATCGACATGGCGATCGAAACGTTCATACTCGGTAAAAAAATCAGCATTAGGAAAAAAGCTATCAATAATTCCAACAGAATCATTTTTATCTAATGCTGCAACTAAGTTGTTTCCAGTTTCTTTAATCGCCTTCATATGACGGGGTGCAATATAACCAGCGGCACCAATAAGAGCAAAATTTTTCATTAATTATTCCAATTAAATGTTTTTAAAATCAATCTGTAAGCTATGTTTATATATTACTCGTTATACTTCCAACTAAAGTGTCTCGCGTATTTATTATAGAGAATAAATATCAACACAAACAATATTAACTCTATACTTTCAGGCACTTGAAAATATTCACCTAACACCCCAATTAATGACATCAGGGCCGCAAATATTGAAATAACCACTAAAGTTTGCCGTGAGGACAAGCCCGCACGTTGTAATATATGGTGTAAGTGATCTCGGTCGGGCTTAAAGGGCGATTTACCTTTGCGATAACGACGCATAACAATTGCCAGCATGTCCATTAAGGGTACTGCGCATATCCACAAAGCAGTTACCGGTCGAAACGATGTATTATTACCTTGCGTACCTATTGTTAGTAGCCAAATAACACTCAAACCAATAAACATACTTCCAGCATCACCCATAAAGATTTTTTTGCTGTACTTTTTAAAATAGCCTAGGTTAAACATTAAATACGGTAAAGTAGCGGTGGCTAACATTAATGGATAACTTAAATAGCTATTATTACCACTCATTAAAAATAAAACTGCGATAGCTGTGAAGGTGTTTAAACTTAAGCTACCTATTAAGCCGTCAATGCCGTCAACCATGTTATAGGCGTTGATCACCACAATAATGGCAAAATAGGTAAATATAATTCCTACGGGGCCTAACTGAATGTCGCCTAAGCCAAATAAGTTACCTAAGTTTGCAATATAACCACCCACACCATAGATCATCAAGCTAGCAATGATAATTTGCCCAACGATACGAATACGTACTTTAAGATCATATTTATCATCAAGCGCACCAATAAACACCATCATTGCAGAGGCGATTAAGTACATGCGTAATTCTAAGGTATCAGGTAACCAGAGTAAGCTGGCAGCTAACACTGCAGCAAATATCGAAATACCACCAATTAATGGTACTTGCCCGTTATGGCGTTTGCGCGCATTTGGCTTGTCAACTAGACCCACATCAATCGCGATTGGCTTAAATAACTTTATTGCTACAAAAGCAAAACAAAAAGCGGTTAAGGAGGCAACTATCATTATATTCACTTCTATTTATTTACAGCTTGATTTGGAGCTTGAGTACAAGCAAGAGTCCCTGTTATAGGACCTCCCAAATTTTTAACTGTATTTTTATTACCTTTATTATAAAAGTAACGTATTAGCACAATTAGCATTGATAAAATTCCACCTAGCATAGTTCCTAGCACAACGATTAAAGCTCGTTTCGGCTTGGCTTTTTCTTCTGGTGCATTGGCAGGGTCAATAGTTTTTAAGACATATTCTTGCGATACTTCAGCCAACATAATGGTTTTAGTTTGTTGCTCAATTAACTGATAAAATACCGTTTGCATATCAGCCAATTGAGTTTCTTGAAGTTTTTTAGACAAGTAATCAATACTACGTTGTGCTTCAGCTTTATCTTGTTCACGCATGGTTACATTGATATCACTCACCAACCATACTAACCATTGCGTCGCAACTTCAGGAGAGTAATGTTCAATAGTTAATGTGATCATGCCTGTTTCAGCACTCTTATCTACGGATAAAGCAGCTTTGAAAGCTTTGTAAGACTGCCATGCCGATGGCTCTAATTTTTTTGATGTATTGCCTTCACCGAGCCATGACTGAGTTTTTTCATTATAAACTTCATCATTCAGTATTAATTTTTTAGTATTAACATCCCAATTTTTAGCAGCCATTAAAGGCACTAATAACTGGTGCTTATTAATAAACTGCTCAATAAAAAAGCGCGATTTTAATATTTCAAGCGCTAGGCCTGTTTTATCAGTACCGCCACTGCCAAGGTTAATACCAGCCAAACTTGCTAAACCGCCAAACTGACCAGCCATTTTAGCTAAACCGCCCGCCCCACCTTGCTCACTGGCTGGGGCCAGCAATATTGTCGCTTTATATATATCGGGCTGATTAACAGCATAAATTATTGAGCTGATCGTAAATAAAGTACTAATAGCAATGATCAGTAGCTTGCCAGCCCAAATAGCGTGCCATAGCTCTGCTAGATCAATCTCGTCATCTTCAGAAAGCTGGTGTTGCTGATAAAACTCGTTTGAATTGATTGTGTCGACTTCTTGTGAAGTACTTCCGTGCAATTTATGATTTTTCACAATAGCCCACATTTATGTTCATTTTAATAACCATTCCTCTAAGCATTTGGCTTTAAACCTTAACCTACATGCCCAAGTGAGGGCGCATTATAACAAGATAGCACTATTTTTTAATAGTGATTATTAAATTTATTATTGGCTAACCACCCGCCACTCGCCTGACTCTTTAACTACCGACAAGTGTAGCTTAAGAAATGCCTAGCCATTGAATATCTTTAAGCAATATTTTCAAATATCTATATTAGTTAATATTCAATGCTAACCATGGCCATTTTGCCTAAAAAACCACCACTTAAACTAATAGCTGTTTACTGACAGCTAACGACTTATAAGCTACCAATTGCCGCAACTGCAACCGCTGAATTATAGATTATTTGTGTAACTGCTGACCAAAGCGTTAAACCATCTTGGTACTCTAGATCTAGCGGTATAACGATAGTATCACCTGGAGCTAAAAGTTTATCTTGATTTGTAAACCAATTATTGTTACTTGCTAACCTCACTGAACCGTCGGCTTTAATAACATAAATTCGTTCTTGATCAGCACGAGTTTTTAAACCACCAGAACGGTCAATATAATCATTTAGATCAAAACCAGCTTTATACAGATGTGATGTGGCATATTGCACTTCACCTATCACACTTATTGACTCTTTTGTTTTTGGAATATACAAAGCGTCACCGCCGTCTAAGCGAACATCTTCAGTATTGTCATCTGCTAATATGCCGGGTAAATCAATAACTAAACGCCCCACCGCCTCAGCTACGTTTAACTTACTTAGCAAACTAGTCGACTCTGCAAGTTCAGCATTGCTTGCTTTATCACTAGTTAAGCTTATTTGTGCTGTTTCATTTTCAAGTTGCGCTTGTAGTTGTGCTATTTTCTCGGCTTCTTGCCTTTTTAACGCTTCGCGAGTAAAAATAGCCGAGCTTGCATCTGCTTCAGAAGTTAAGCCACCCGCACGTGTTATAACATTACTTAATGTTTCACCTTTTTTTAGGGTATATCGGCCTGGGAAAACTACCTCACCTACTAAGTTGATTTCACGGTTATCTTGCCATTCAGGTATACGTTTAACATGTAGGGTATCTAGTGATTGCAGTAAAAAACCATCAGTGAGTTTAATATTCTGATGGCTGATTTTCGCATTTTTTATGCCATCATGACTAAAACGCACTAAATCTGCGTCAACTAAATAGCTTGATTCATTTAAGCCCCCCGCTAAGCTGACTAACTCACGACTGGTCATATTAACAACATACGGGTATTGGCCTGGAAAATGTACATCGCCAGTAATAGTTACCACGTTTTGCGCTAAAGTTTTATCTGCTTGTTGGCGTAATTCAGCAATTAAGTCATCTAATAACGTATGGCGAGGCTGATCTCGCTCAAACAAATATAGCCGATCTAGTGCGGCTAAAGATTTATCTAATGCTGCTTGCTTAGTTAAATCAAGATAGAAAACTTCAGTGTTTAATTGCTTATTTTTTCTCGCTAACAAAGCAAATTGTAATTCTGAGGTTTGTGTGTAGCCCATTCCTGCATTTAATAAGTCTTTAACACTAGCATTTACCGTTAACGGATATTGACCAGGGTTGCGTACTGCGCCCTTGATACTGATAACCTTAGCCGCTTCGGCTAATTCGGTTTGTGATTTTAACACATTGAGTAATGGTGTTAAGCTTTCACTTCGATTGCGTTGTTTGTTAAAGACGTAAATTGTGTCTTCGGCTTGTAGCGAAAAATCAGCCGATTGTTGTTGGTTTTTTATATAATGCGAAAAATTTACACTATAACTACTTAACTTTCCTGTAATAGGGTTTTTACGGGTGATTAATATATATTCAAGATCTGGCTGAACTTTAAAGTCATTAATACTGGTAAGTATGTCGCTTAATTTACTATTTGTATGCCAACCGTATACACCTGGGCGCTGCACATGACCTTTTACGGTAATACTTTTTTCAAGTGCTGATAATACCGAGCTTACTTCAATTACATCACCATTTTTAACTTGACTATTTTGAGCTATATTGAGATTAACACTGATCACCGAACGTAAACCGCTATTGTTAATACGGCCAATTTTACCTACTTTGGTAAAAGCTTTTGCTGTTACACCACCGGCTAATTTAATAACCTCACCAATGTTTTGCTCACTTTTAAGCTCGTAAATTGCTGGACGACTAACTTCGCCTTTAACGCCAACGGTTTTACCTACTGTAGGAATAAAAACTACATCACCAGCCATTAAGCTAACATCACCAGAAGTATCACCCGCTAATAACAGTTGATATAAATCAAGCGTTGCCACAACTTTACCACGACGTTTAACTTGAATATTGCGTAGTGAACCAATTTCGTTGATCCCTCCTGCCGCATATATCGCCTGAGTAACCGTTGCTAAAGAGCTTAAAGTGTATGAGGCAGCGCGGTAAGCTTCGCCTAAAACAAATACTCTAATTGAGCGTAATTCGCCCATGGAAATATTGCTTTTAACACCTATTTTTCGCTCTTGTATAATACTGCTGACTAAATCTTTTACTTCACTAAAACTTTGTCCAGCTACATTAACTGGCCCTAGCTTTGGTATATCAATATTACCTTGACGGTTTATTGTTAAGTTATATGAAACGGTTTCTTTACCATAAAGTTGAATAGCTAAGCTATCGCCTGGTCCAACTTTATATTCTGAAGGGATAGGTACATCTGAAACTGGCGCAAAGGTTGATGGCTCGCCAGCAAATAAGTCATAGCCAAAAGGTTTTAGTTCAACGGTCTCTGCACTGACACTAAATTGTAAGTTATTGGTTTCAAATGTTTGTTTTTCTGTTACTACGTCTTTTATTACAGAATTATTTTTCACACTATCACGAATAGGTACGAGCTCATTTAAAGTAGGTGAGTTTTGTTGTTTGTTATTAACATTTTTATCACTTAAACGATTAATCGTTGATAAGTCAATGCCCATGCTACTTGCCATGGCTTGTTGCTGGCTAGGTGACAATTGCTTGAATTGTTCAATTTGTGCTTGGCTAATTTCAGCAGCAATGGCGTTATAACTACCAAATACCAGGATAAAACTTAAGATGGTTTTTTCAAATATTAATTTCATTTATAAATGACTTCACTTATTATTATAGTTTTCATAGAGCAAGCACTTTTATATAAGCTTACTTAATTTGGCGTGCTGAAGCTTTATTATTGGAAGATATATATTTTGATTCATCATATTAAAATGTAAGTTAACTCTCTAGCGATGTCAAAAATTTAACATACCAAGGCATAACTTTAGCTATACCTTGTTGAATACGAAATTCAGGCTGGTAACCTAATAGCTCTTTAGCTTTTGAAATATCAGCTTGCGAGTGCAGCACGTCGCCAACTCTAAATTCGCGGTAGATTGCAGATTTTTTGTAATCAATATCGTTAGCCCTTAATGCTATGACTAAACTGCTAAATAACTCATTTAAGCTTGTTTTATCACCCAGTGCGACATTATAAACTTGATTTTTACCTTCATCGCTTGCCATGGCCGCTAAAATGTTGGCTTGTACCGCATTTTCAATAAAACAAAAATCACGGCTCGTTTCACCATCGCCATTAATAAATAAGTCTTGATTTTCGATCATCGCTGCGGTCCACTTTGGAATCACCGCAGCATAGGCGCCATTAGGATCTTGACGTTTACCAAAGACATTAAAATAACGTAGACCGGTAGCATTTAACCCATAGGTTTTATGAAACACATCGGCGTATAGCTCATTAACATACTTAGTTACCGCGTATGGTGATAACGGTTTACCAATATTTTCTTCTACTTTTGGTAAGGCCGGATGGTCGCCATAGGTTGAGCTTGATGCAGCATAAACAAAAGTGCTGACTTTAGCGTCTTTTGCCGCAGTGAGCATATTAACAAAACCGGTGATATTAGCTGAATTGGTTAAAATAGGGTCGGCAATTGAGCGCGGTACTGAACCTAAAGCTGCTTGATGTAAAACATAATCAACATTTTGGTTATTAAGGGAGAGTGCTTTTTGACAATCATCAACATTACGAATATCACCTTTCACAAAAGCGAAGTTATGCCATTGCTCGTTGCTAACTTGGCTTTGTACTTCGTCTAAATTATGTTGATGGCCAGTAGCAAAATTATCTAAACCAATGACTTTTTGATCTAACAACAACAACGTTTCAAGTAAATTAGAGCCAATAAACCCGGCCACACCAGTGATTAGCCAAACCTTTGGTGTATTTTTTAGTTGTTTTTTTATATCATCGTACTTAGACATGATTACTTCCGTTTTATAGTGTTTTATTTCTTTTACTGACAGCTGACAGCTTAAAACTGTCAGCTTCTATTTGTTTTTATAAACGCATATCAACCGACTCTTTTGGTAAGACATATTTTAAATCATAAAGTACATGGTTAGCTTTACCTAATGCGCGAATATTATCGACGCCCATGGCTTTAAATTCGTTATGTGAGACCGCAAGAATAACCGCGTCATAATGATTAACTTTAGGCTGGTCAGTTAAGCTTAAATTATATTCATGTTCGGCTTGCTCACTAGAGCACCAAGGATCGGTGATATCAACATTGATATTATATTCTTTTAGCTCGCTAACAATATCGACAATCTTAGTATTACGTAAATCAGGGCAGTTTTCTTTAAAAGTAAGTCCCATAATTAGTACATTAGAACCTTCCACTTGAATGCGTTTATGTAGCATATGCTTTACAAGCTGTGAAACAACATAAGCGCCCATACCATCGTTTAAGCGACGGCCAGCTAAGATCATTTCTGGATGGTAGCCTACCGACTGAGCTTTATGAGTCAAATAATAGGGGTCAACCCCAATACAATGCCCCCCCACTAGGCCTGGGCGAAAAGGTAAAAAATTCCATTTAGTGCCTGCGGCCTCTAATACTTCTAGTGTATCTATATTTAACTTGTTAAAAATAATCGATAATTCGTTAATCAAAGCTATATTGACATCACGTTGTGTATTTTCAATCACCTTAGCTGCTTCAGCGACCTTGATTGAACTCGCTTTATGCGTGCCAGCAATAATGATTGAGCGATATAAGTTATCAACTACCGTGGCAATTTCAGGCGTTGAGCCTGAGGTTACTTTTAAAATATTTGTCACTCGATGTTCTTTATCACCAGGGTTAATACGTTCAGGTGAATAACCAGCAAAAAAGTCTTGGTTATATACTAAGCCGGAAACTCGTTCAACCACAGGGATACAAGCTTCTTCTGTTGCGCCGGGGTAAACCGTTGACTCATAAATGATAATATCGCCTTCACTTACAACTTTACCTAACATTTCACTGGCTTTTATCAGTGGCGTTAAATCAGGCTGTTTATGTTCATCGATTGGCGTTGGTACGGTAACAATGTAAACATTAGCACTTTCTAAGTCGGCTACTTCACATGAATAGCTTAAATTAGTAGTTGCCGCTAACTCTTCATCGCTAACTTCGAGCGTGCTGTCGGTACCTTGTTGTAACTCAGTAATACGCGACTTATTAATATCAAACCCCAAAGTTTGATATTTCTTTCCAAACTCTACTGCCAACGGCAAACCAACATAACCCAAACCTATGATGGCTACTTTTACGTCATTTAAATTACTTATCATTCTAATTATTCCATTTAATTTTAAAGCTTTACCTAGGCAAAATTAGCTAAATACCATTGATTGCAGCCACTGCAACCGCAGCATTGTATATAATTTGTGTTGCCGTTGACCACAATGTTAGATCATTCATATATTCAGAATCTAGCGGCACGACAATAGTATCACCTGGTTTTAAGGCTGTATTTGACGCCCCAGCAAACCAATTACTTTCTTCAACCATTTTAATACTACCATTAGCTGAAATGACATAAATGCGCTCTTCATCGGCACGTTTTTTCACACCACCACTTTGCCCTATGTAGTCTTCAGCTGACATTGCTGCATTATATAAATGTGACGAACTCACTTGAACTTGACCAATAACATTGATTGAATTTTTCATTGTCGGTACATAAAGTACATCACCACCTTCTAGCAATATCTCTGCACTGTTAGCGGCCATAATATCAGGTAAATTAATCACTAAACGACCAACTGGCTCTAACTCTGTAATATCAGCTAGCAACTTTTGGGCGTCATCATATGATGCAGACGTGCCTTTTTCGGTTAACGATTTTGACGCCATTTCAATACGTAGATCGCCAGCAAGCTTAACTAAATTTTTCTGCTCTAATTCTTTTAGTTGTTTACGAGTAAATATTGAAGCATCAGGGTGGGCATATTCGGTTAAGCCACCTGCCTTAACAATTAAATCGGCTAAGGTTTCACCACGACGAATAGTGTATTTACCTGGAAAAACAAATTCACCACGCAATTCAACTACATGATTTTCACTCCAAGCTGGAATTTTATGCACGTTTAATCGATCTTTGCTTTGTAAAGCGATATTAGACTGATTATCACCAGTTAACGCTAAGCCTAAGTCAACATTCAATGATAACTTGGTTGCCCCCTCCTGAGTAAAATAATTTCGAGTCACTTCCGCTCGTGCTAAATATGCTGACTCTTTTACCCCACCAGCTGCAGCAACTAAGTCACTAATGTTGGCATTTTTTGCCAGTGGATAAACACCAGGGAATTTAACTTGGCCATCGACTTCAACTAATCGAATTGGTTGACCAGAAGCACCTTGTTGACGTAACTTCCTCAATACGGGTACCAGCAAACGGTGTCGAGAAAACAGCGCCATCTCACGAATATTAACTTCTTCATCTAACGCAGCGTTGGTAATTTGTACTAACGATTGCTTGGTCATATTCTCAGCCTCTGCATCAGCGCTAGTATCTAACGATAGATTTGAAGAGTTTCCACCATATTTTTCCCAAAAAGACTGTTCTTTATACGAGTTTTTCGCTTGTTCTCGCTCCTTTGCAAACAACTGTTCTTGAGTGAAAGCCAACTCATCTAGTGACATTTTTTCGTCAATGTGTTTTGTGACATTAGAAAATATTAATAATTTATCATGAGGCTGTAAAAATAAATTATCAGCAGTATCAGAAAGTGATTGCTCAAGTGCTTTAGCTAAATTAAATTGTAATATCTCAATATTTCTCGCCTTGTCCTTTTGACGAACCACTAAGCCATAACTTAAATCAGCATAAGGTAAAACATGAGAATTTAAGTTAGGTAATAAATCAGCTACTTTCAGCCCTTGCTGCCACTGATATTTACCAGGTCGAGTAACGGCACCAATTACTGTTATAGATTGCTCGTACATGCCGGAACTTTCAAGAACTCGAATATAGTCACCACTTTGTAATAGCTGTTTACGCGCTTGCTCATCAGTTAAATCAATATTAACAATACTGCGTAAACTCTGTTTATTGTAGCGTTCAACAATGGTTGACTGTGGGTAAGCTGAAGGCAACAAACCACCAGCCATAGCTAAAACATGATTAAAATCTTCACCTGCTTTTAATTCATATATTGCAGGGCGTCTAACTTCACCACGAATTGAAACACTCTTGCTTTGCGTAGGAATAAAAACCACATCACCAGAGTGTAGTAAAATGTCACTTGATGAATCACCATGGATCAGCAAGTCATATAAATCAACAACTTTTACTACTTTTCCTGCGCGTTTAACTGCAATATTGCGTAATGAACCGATATCACTAACGCCTCCGGCCGCAAAAATAGCATGGGTAACTGAAGATAAGGAACTGAGCGTGTAAGGACCGGGTTTGTAAGCTTCGCCTAAAACGAAAATACGCATCGAGCGTAACTCAGCTAAACTAACAACCACATTGACACCAATAATGCTTTGTTTAATTTTTTCAGCAAGAAACTCTTTCATCTCAGCAAAGGCTAAACCAACAATTTTCACTGGCCCAATATTAGGCACCAATACCGTACCTTCTCGAGTTATTGGCAATACGTATTCAATATTCTCTTTACCATAGATCTGTACTGACAATTGGTCACCAACACCAAGTATATATTGTTCAGGAATAGCAATATCCATGGTAGGGGTAAAGGTGTTAGGTGCATTGGCAAAGACATCCATACCGAATCTTTCTAGCGGTTTAAACAGTTCTTCATCTGTTTCAAAATCGCTAGATTCTGCTTGATTCTCCGTATCAAGCTCAGCCTCAGGCCTTGGAGAAAGCTCTGTGGTTGACAGTTTCTTCTCTTCGCTTTGAGATGATATTTGTCCCATAACGGCATTTAAATCAATCCCCATACTTTGAGCTAGTGCCTGTTGCTGAGATTTAGGCAGGCTTTTGAATTGCTCAATTTGTTGCGGCGATATTTGAGCCGAAAATGAACTAAAAGATAAAGTAATCAGAAAATATGTCAGTAGACGAGTAAAGTTAATCATTTTAACGTATTTCTTCCTATAGATACGAGAACAGAGCTAATATCAATTTGAGCCATTAATTTAGCGAGTTTATCACTTTAGAGATAAAGCTATAAACATAAAATTTTTATCAAAGAGAGTTATTATACCTTTCACTTTTAGCCAGTCTCGATGACTAATGAGCCGATAAAAAGTGACTGTAAATACTTCAGCAGCTGGCTGCTAGGTTTCTTAAATAAGAATATTTACAACCTAAAAGCACTATTTTTATTTAGAGAAATAAAGAGCATTAATCTATCGCTTGAAACTATAAATCTAGCCTTTAATCAAGTAAATCAGTACAGATGAGTAGCCACTTACTTAATCAACTTAGTATTAATCAAAAATAAAGATAAAACAGCGCGGAGTTTATCAGTAAGCGCACTGCGATAAAAGTAACTTTTCATTGCTGGTTTTATTTTATTTAGTACAGACTATATAAATATAGCCAAAATCAAAAGAAACAATGAAAAACAGTTACTTAATAAGTTATTTCAATTAATGATATTTTTTATGAGATCGCTTTGCTGCCTTATCGTTATAAAATGAATTTATACCAACTCTATTACGTTTGTTCACTGAGTGGGGAAAAACTTAGTAGAATTGGCATTATTTACCCCCTCGAGCAAGTAAATAAGCAGATAGATAAGTAAAAAGTCAATATAAACATGGCTGGCTGAAATAAGCTGAACTCTGGCTAAATAATAAAAAAGACGAGCAAAGAACACATAACTTTCCGCTCATTAATAAGAGATTACCCCGACGGACTTGCCTTTCAAGGCTAGCAAAGGTATAAAACGGGCTGGCTAAAGCTATTTAACACAACTTTGCTCGACAAATTGCCGCATTGACCAGCATGCAAATTCAGCTGAATAATAATAATTATGATGTCGAGCATACTCTTTAAAGGAATTTTTAAATGACAACACCTACAGCAGGCACTTTTTTCGGCCACCCGAAAGGACTGTTTCTTTTATTCGGTACTGAAATGTGGGAACGTTTCGGTTACTACGGTATGCGTGCACTTTTGGTACTCTATTTGGTTGCCAGTGTTCAAGATGGTGGCTTCGGTTGGACACCAGGTGAAGCGCTAAGTTTATACGGTACATTTACAATGGCGGTTTATTTAACACCAGTACTCGGTGGTTGGCTTGCCGATAACTTTATTGGTCAGCGTAAGGCGATCATTATTGGTGGTATCATATTTTCATTAGGTTACTTTACCTTAGGTATTCCTAAATCCATGCTGGTTGGCATGGAAGAAACCGTTTTCTATATTGGCTTAACATTAATTGTTATTGGTAACGGTTTATTTAAAGCCAATGTATCAAGCCTAGTGGGTGACTTATACGAAGAAGGCGATCATCGACGTGATGGTGCATTTACTATTTTCTATATGGGTATTAACTTGGGTGCTTTCTTAGCACCTATCACTGTTGGTGTTTTAGGTGAACAAGTTAACTGGCACTATGGCTTCATTTTAGCTGGTTGTGGTATGTTAATCGGCTTAACATTACAACTGTTATTCGCTAGAAAGTATTTGGGCGATATAGGGGTAGTACCTTCGGCTAAGCGCATTACCGATGGACAAAAAACTCAAGCACCTATTACTTCTCAAGACATTGATCGTATGAAAGTTATTTTAATCATGAGTATGTTCTCAGTGATTTTCTGGGCTGGATTTGAACAAGCCGGTGGTTTATTTACAATTTATGCATCTGACTTTACTGATCGTACTATTTTCGGTTTTGAAGTGGCAGCCTCTTCATTTCAATCTTTAAATGCCATGTTCATTATTATGTTAGCGCCAATTGTTGCATCTATCTGGGTTAAAATGGGTTCAAATGAGCCAACTTCACCGAAAAAGTTTGCTCTTGCAATGGTATTTTTAGCCTTAGGCTTCTTTGTTATGCTTTGGGCTACTATGGTACAAGGTGGTGATGTTACCGTTAAAGTTAGCATGTTGTTCTTGGTTTTTGCTTACCTTTTCCATACTTTAGGTGAATTATGTTTATCACCTATCGGCTTGTCTATGGTAACTAAGTTAGCACCACTTAAGTTTACCTCAGTATTAATGGGTATTTGGTTCTTATTTACAGCGTTATCAAACAAGCTTGCTGGCTTCATTGGTTCATTTGTTGGCGAAGGCCAAGAGATGGTCGACAATGCCGCTAATATTTTTATGGGTGTTGGTTCTGCGGCCTTAATTACGGGTGTTATTATCTTTATGTCTGCGGGTAAACTAGTGCAGTGGATGCACGGTGCAGAAGGTGTTGATTCACATAATCTTGAAGATAAAATTGAAGAAGAAATTGCCGTTACAGGCACTCATGAAGGTATTTCTGAGAAGCAATAAAAAGCGAAGCTCCAGTTAGAAGGAATTAGCTTTAAGTTATTAGCTGTCAGTAAGAGACTAGAACAAAACATTTCCGTGTGGCACTTGTTTTCTCTGATAGCTGATAACTTCAAACTTTTTAACTTTTGTTAAAACGAGTAATATTCAGTTATTACTCGTTTTTTTATCGCTAATTTTTAAACCTGACTTTTAACCCTAGACAGCACTTGGCCTGAGGAGTAAAGCTTTGAATATTAAATTTTCTAAAAATTCTGCAAAAGATCGTATTGCATCAAAAAATCAAAGAGATGCGATTCGCCAGCAAGTAAGACAATTACGTCAGCATTTGACTCCCACACAGCAAACCGACGCTGCAATACAGTTATTAGCGCGCTTTAGCATTGATGAAAAAATATTATCAGCCAAAAGCATTGCCCTTTATCTAACTAATGATGGCGAACTTGACACGCAATTACTGATTGAATGGTGCTGGCAACAAGGTAAGCAGGTCTACTTACCTGTTTTACACCCTTTTACCAAAGGACATTTACTGTTTCTACATTATGATAGCCAGACTTCTCTAGTTAAAAACCACTTTGCTATTGCGGAGCCTAAACTGGACGTAAGAAAAATTATTCCATCTCAACAGCTCGATATTATTTGTACACCTTTAGTGGCTTTTGACAACGCGGGTGCACGCTTAGGCATGGGCGGAGGCTTTTATGATCGGACATTAAGCCATTGGCATCAACACTATAAACAGCAAAATATCGTCAAACCCTACCCTATTGGTTTAGCACATAACTGCCAGCTTGTTGACTCATTACCGTCTGAGTCTTGGGATATTCCATTACCTGAAATAATCACCCCAAGCATGCATTATAAATTTAATTAAAGCTTGGTTTTTAAACTTTTTTGTTTGCTATAATGCGCGATAAGAACGAGCTATCAGTTATGAGCTGTCAGTAAGAAAACTAGCTTTAAGTCTTAAGCTGTCAGCTTTCAGTAACGTCAAAAAACTAACCATGAGTGTGGTGCTTGGTTTTACTTGTTTTAACTGACAGCTGACAACTTTGAACTTTTAACTTTATTTTAACTGATAGCTTCGAACTTTTAACTTTATTTTAACTGATAGCTTCGAACTTTTAACTTTATTTTAACTGATAGCTTCAAACTTTTAACTTTATTTTAACTGACAGCTTCAAACTTTTAACTGTCTTTTCACTCACAGCTAAACCTAAGGTTTTCTAATGACTCAAGATGAAATGAAAAAAGCAGCGGCAATCAAGGCGCTAGACTATATCAAAGCAGACACTATCGTTGGTGTTGGTACTGGCTCAACGGTCAATCACTTTATTGATGCACTTGCGACTATTAAAGACAAAATTATTGGTGCAGTTTCAAGCTCTGAAAGCTCAACTGAGCGTTTAAAATCTCATGGTATAGAAGTCTTTGACCTTAATAATGTTGATGGCATTGATGTTTATGTCGATGGTGCTGATGAAATTAATCCACACCTACATATGATAAAAGGTGGTGGTGCAGCCTTAACGCGAGAGAAAATTGTAGCCGCTGTTGCAAAAACCTTTGTTTGTATTGCCGATGACAGCAAACAAGTGCCGATGTTAGGAAAGTTTCCTCTGCCAGTTGAAGTGATCCCGATGGCACGCAGTTATGTGGCGCGAGAATTGGTGAAATTAGGTGGCGATCCAGCCTACCGTCAAGGGGTTATTACTGACAATGGCAATGTCATTATTGATGTACACAACCTAACAATAATGGATCCTAAAGCGCTAGAAAATAGCATTAACGCTATTGCAGGTGTTGTT
>TARA_R110001592_G_scaffold178453_2_pt1 | contig 37985 bp, 36 predicted proteins | sample TARA_R110001592 | Tara Oceans TARA_R110001592 (sample SAMEA4398387) | marine metagenome | biome: Polar Biome; feature: [SRF] surface water layer (ENVO:00010504); material: water (ENVO:00002006), including particulate matter (ENVO:01000060) such as... | depth 5 m | reverse complement strand
CATAGGTTCTGTTTCCATTTTACGATACCAATCATATTCTGGTTCGGGTTGATATTTTCTTTGAAGTTTTTGATTAATTTTTTCCATCATTTCACGATCTGCTGGGTCGTTGCGCTGTCGGAGAACATTTCTGTAAGTGTTTTGTAGGTTCTTTAATCCTTCTTCAGAATCGGGTAATCCATCTTTACCAAATGTTCCATAGTCTTCAGGGTCTTTTCCATCTAAATATTTATCAACCATTTCTTTTCTGCTTGGGATACCCATAGTAGAGTCCCTTGATCTTGGTCCAACTTCGGAATCCATGTAAATCATATCTCGGGGGTGTTCATACCCATAATCTTCGGCACAAGTCTTACAAGCATCTCCGCCCAGCGTAGACATCATAGGGCCATATTCCCCATCAGTTTCTTCAGGAGTCATTTTACAAATGAAACAAACTACTCTCTCATCTTCGGCACCAAATGGGGCTTTGTCAGTATAGTAATAAGGATTATAATCATCCACGATTTGATAATCGCCTGTGTAGGTGACACCTTTCATAGTTACTCACCTTACTTAGTGGCCAACATGTAGCCCAGATAGGCGAGGATTCCACCGCCAGCGACCATAGCCACCGGGGATTTGAACATACTTGGCTTTTGGTAACGAACTCCCATGCCATCAATAGTTTCAGAAAGCAGAGTCATGAACTCATCACCAGTCATGTATTCGCCTTCGGGACTCATTTCATCCACGAACTCGTAAGGAGAGTAAGAATCAGGACGTGCTTCTTGCACGGCCACAGACTCGGGTGCCTCAGCACTACCATACCATTGTGGAACTCCACGGCCAAATCCAATAGAGGAATCATTACCCCATGAGTTGTTAACCAAAGGAACGCCTTGAACGTGAGTAGTATCTACGTTGTCGGAGTAAACTAACTCGTTGACTTCAGCACCATACATTTGTGGAACTCCGTTTCCAGAGCCACCGGCAGAGTCTTCGCCCCATGAGTTAGCAATAACTGGGAGTCCGACACCGAGAGCGTCTTCGCCACCGACTTGTTCAAAATACATTGGGTTAACTTCCGCTGAGCCATACCATTGAGGTGCGCCACGGCCACCGATAGCGGAATCTTCTCCGTATGTGTTAGGAACAATAGGAACGCCTTGCACCATAGTTTCATCTACATTATCAGACATAACTACTTCATTGACTTCGGCATCCATTGTCATAACATCGTCATACTTGCGACCCATCATGGAATGTCTCTTGTCCATAGCCGAGGCTTCATCTCTTCGGTCTTTCATAGATTGTGAGTGAGCACCACGGTGACGCATACCCATTGATTCATCCATCTTATCATTGTAGCCTTGTTCAGCACTACCATACCATTGTGGAACTCCTTGACCACTAACAATTGCGGAATTGGTTCCGTAAGCATTAGCAGGAGCAAGAATATCAATGCCCGCATCAGGCATCATAACAAAGTTTTCATCAGAGCCGGGTTGTTCAATACCACCTTCGGTTTCCGAAGAGTAATGAATCATGTGATCGTAATCTCCACCTGCTTGTCCAAAGGCTTGAGTGGTCATAACTTGACGCATTTCTTCACCCATTGGTGCAACTTCAGTCAAAGGTGTAGCCTCAACTTCAGCACCAAAGTTCATAGACTTAGCAGCACGAGCCGCTTTACGAGCCTTGCTTCGTGCCTTAGCAGTAAGTCGGTGTTTGAGAGTTGCAGACTTAGGTCCTTCACGGTCAGTAATAGTTGGAGAGGTAGTAATTTCACCTTCAGCCGAAATGAATGTATCTTGTGGAGTGTATCCGCCTTCAACACCAGATGGGTCGTAGGTTTCGTTGGCAGTGCTGTAAGTTTCAGCCGGTGGGTTGGCCAGATTCGGGTTTGAGATTTGTAGTGCAACAGACGCTGGTGTCATTTCTGAATCTGCTGAAAATCCTGCAGTCTGTGGGTTTTCTATCAATGGACGAGATTCATCATACGAGTCAGGAGTAGCGGCAACCATTGTTGGGTCTACGAACTCTGCTGATTTCATATTGATAACATCGCCTATTTCGCTTTCTAATTTGTTTATAGTTTCCAAAATATCCTTCTCCTCATATATAAAAGTGTTAATCAAGAATGTGCCGGGTGTGGTGTTGCCTCCAACAGTTTCCAATTGTGCCATATCGGAAGCACTTGGGTCTGCGGATCTCATAGTAATAGTGTCAGTTCCATCGGTAACGACATAGGGTGGACTTTGGCCACCTTTGTCATAAGTTCTCATTTCGACCATGCCTTGTCGGTTAGGTCCACGAACTTTAACAATTGTGCTTTCGTCACGAATAGCGAGAGGAGTGTAACCATGATTGTCCACACGGGACTTATGGTAGAAAAGAGCGCATCGGTAAAGTTGGTTACGGACTTCATCCGGCAATCCGTCATATTGGTTCTTCTTCAAAATCCAGACGTTATCATAAAAGTTCAAGGTATCATTTTTTGATGATGCATCGAAGCCCCAATAATCTTCAGATAGAATATATACACGCTCTCGGGATTCTGCCATATTAATTACTCTCCTTCTCAACTATTTATAATTTACCTATACTCTCCTGAGCATAGTCTCAATTCCGCCACTCATTGGAATGGCTTGAACAGTGGTATCACTGTGTCTTAAGAGTGTGTGTGTGCGGCTCCATTGGTCTAAAGATTGCGTGGAACCATCGCTACCAACATAACTGGCATTGACTGATGGGTCTAAAGCAAGTTTGCCCATACGTCCATTATAGTTTTCTTCACCGGATTCTCGGGAAAGGCTACCAAATCGGTTAGCACCTTGTTCGGGTGCATCACTAACAATAAATGGTGCATCTACCATGGAAACCATATAGGGCATATCCACAAAGGCTTCAGGCGGTGGCTTAGGAACTCCTAATGCACGAGGAGAGTTGTTATACATTCCTACGCCGGGGGTTTGGGAGATAGGGACTGTAGGGTGACGAACTCGAATGTTGGAAGGTGGTTGACCATTAGAACTTAGGTAAGGTGCTTGGCCGGGAGCAGGGGATTCAAAGGAACGGTGTCCGGGCATTTCAGCAGACAATTCTTTAGGAACGTATTCTTGCATAGGATGGGTTCTACGATTAATATCAGACATCAAATAATTTTCTTCAGCAGCACGAGCCACGAGATCATCATCACTGTAACCCAAATCATATGGATTTTCGTAAACAACTTGAGCATCAATGACTCCGGGACCCCATGGTGCATCGTTAGCAACCATAGTGGTATGTTCTAAGTCAAGGAACTGGTAACCCATGAAGGCTTCGGTTAATCCCAAAGGAATGGTGTCCAAAGTTTGACCACTTCGTTCAATCTGCATTTCTTCTAAATCAGCAGCAGTCCAATGGGCAGGTGCGTTGAATAATTTACCCACAGAAGTAGACCTCAGTGCATAAGCAGTTCCGACAATAGCAGCGGCCCCTGCAAAGAAATAACCTAATGGGCTGAATCGCATGGTTGTTATTCCTCGTCACGACTATTTATACTTTAGGTTTAATTCCTTTTCCAGAACGATAAGAGTAATCAACATTTGGCCTATTTGATTTATCTGATAATCTATATCTTGGGTGCGTCCGAAGTTTAACTGGCCGTAAATATAATTATATCCTCGTGACAAGGCTTCTTGTTTCTTAGAGGAACTTACGTCTTGGGTGCTATACATCATTTTGGGAATTGAAGTTTTAACTGAACTGGGTAATCCTAACACACCCCAGCCCTGACAAGTTTTACATATGCGGTTGGAACTCCCTCCTTTACCCTTACAAGTTTTACAATGTTCAATCTCAAAGGTAGGAAGATCTGGCTCAAAACCTAAATCTTTCATAGTCTTTTCAAAATCAATATAATCTAAATCTGTGGGTATTTTTCCTAAACGATTTCCCGATCTAAAGTCAGTGGTGGGGTTGATGCGACCCACAATGCCTAAGACAAGGTAAGCATCTCGTAGTTGTTCTAATCCGGTTATAAGATAAGTAATACGTTCAGGAGTTAAGGTTTCATAAATCTTTCGAGATTTATCGTATTCTTCTAAAGTAGTTTTAACTGCATTATGATACTTCCATAAACCACTATAATAAGACTCCAGTATTTTGCGGACATCCTCAGTGCGGAAATCCAAATCTTCAGTTACATACCAACCCGATTCCTCTAATAATCTATCTATCATTTTATTAGTTCCATAACTACCATAATAATTTTGTTGCCAGAGATCTTTTACGCCATACAAACGGTTAACTTTCATTTTGGTCAAAAACCGTGTAGCAAAAGGTAAACTTTTCCATAACTGTTTGACACCTCCTTTAAATCCATAATAATTATATTCATCTTTAAACAACAAATACAATAATCCTATGGAACCTACTTTTCTGGTAAGTAGGGTGTGGGCACGGAGAGCATCAGCATAAAGTTTTTTATCACTGGGATCCATGGTGCTTAATTGAGAAGGACGAGGTAAACCTTTAGTATAAAAGGATTTAGTAACATAGTGTGGGGAACCAACATCTTTCATATTAGGGTGGGATTGAATTGTTTGTGAGGCTTGTAGTTGAGTTTCTAAATCAGCAGCCAAGATGGTAGTCACGGGTTGGTTGAATAAACTTTGACGCAAACGTGCTAAATCGGATTCTGGTCTGGAACCTGCCGAACACTCCGAAATATAACTTTCATAATCCAGACTTAAAGAAGATAAATCACCGTAGTTAAGATTTTCAGTAATCCAAACCATATATGGTAAAGCGGTGCGACGATATTCATAATACTTACGATCGCCTTTAAGACTACGAATAGAAGTTAAAGATTTTTGAATCCCTGCAAAACAACGGTCTAAACCATTTATCCAATTGATAATCAAGAGATTACCTCCACAAGTAATCGGCAAATCTTTCAAAGCCATTAAAGGGTTGGAAACCTTGTTGCACTCCACCATATTGTAGTTCCCGTAATTTATAATCTTCTAACTTATTGTCACCCACTGGATGCTTCTTGGATTGATTGCCTAAGTAATCTCGCAATACGTTTTGATTAAAGAACATTTCATAATCTAATTCATTCGGAATAAGTTCGGTAGGATATCCATAATCCATGGTATCATAACCTAAGTCACTATGGTTCAAGGCTACGAATCCGGCATTGAACTCTTCGGCTTCCAATCTTTCACCTGCATCTTCACGGGCTTTTCTCCAAGGAAAATCGTGACGAATAAATATAAGTTCATTAAGATCTTCAGTAGTTTGGATTTCTCTACCACTGACTGGCTCTACCCAAATGATGTCGGCGGTCGTAGGTCTGACACGATAAACATGGGCTAAAGATAAATGTCCTGCGTTTTTGCCGGGGCGTGATACCGAAACTATGTCTCCGGGTTCCCAATCACGGGAGTTTTGTTGATAGGCTCCAATTTTCTTATGGGCAAATCGTTTAGCGATATTAAGTTCTTCCATAGGAATGGTGTAATCCACATGTGGTGTAACTGCCTTTTTCAATAAAGCCAGATTAATATCTCGGGCTTGACGGTCATCACGAGCCTTGTAATAAGCATTGAGCACAATAGGATCTGAAATCCCACGCTGAGGCCGGTCATCAATTAAACCAGATAAATCGGGTCCATTACGGGTAGAAAAGGGTATACCACCTTCAGCATAAAACTCTAAATAAGGTTCGTAAGCAGGATGAATGTCCTCGTTATGAATAATTGGTGGTTCACGAACTCTAAGATAATCAGTAACATCATCAAAACGACGAATTAAAATTAAATCTTCATAGTTTTCGTAAGATTGTTTTTGGTCTTCCCAAATAACTCTAACTCGGTCAAAGTCAACATCGACTATGGTGCCAATAGATCCATATCCTTCAATAGCAATTGAAGTAATTTTATCTCCGAGATTCCACTTCATAGTCCTCGCCTGCCAATAAATATACCAGCAGTCAAAACCAATCCACCCAAAACAATAAGTCCCCAGTAATCCTTGACTCCTTCATTGATTTTATCTAAGGTGCTGTTGCTAACTGGTGGTAGTCCTGCCGAGCCTGCATTATTGGTTTCAGCCTCCCAGTCGACTTCTACGGGACGAACCTTAACCATTTCGGGAGATGATTCTGGAACAGGGTGAACTTCAGGGGCAAAAGGTGAAGCGGCTAAATCCACACCCAACTCCGCTAAAGAGTATTCAGTTTGTGGAACTTTGTTACGAAAAGCCGCCGAAGGCATAAACATTCCATCGGGAAGAACTAAACCTTGTTCACGTTCTGCTTGTGAACCAACATTAGAGTCACGACGGACGTAACCATCAACCATGTTAGTAGGCATAGTAATAAGTTACCTGTGCAACTATTTATACTTTGGGCTTAAGGAGTATTCCATTATTGGGAAGGATACTCTTGATAATTATCAGGATTGGTTGCCCAACCCATAGCAGAAGGATATGGTTGGAGTGGAACATTCTTGATATCACCATAGGTTTGAATATCTACGAAAGGTGTCCAAGGGTTGTTAGCAGCAGGTGTGGGATAGTTATCGGGATTAGGGATGACCATGCCGGGGTGAATAGTGTTAGCAAAAGTTCGACCTTGACCACTGATGTTTTGAGTAAATTGTGGCCAAATAAGTTCTTCGGCTCCCATGATATCTTCAGAACCTTGAACTTCTACAGGATTAATGTGATCCACACTGTTAGAAGAACCACTCATAGATTCATTCATTTCTGAATTAAACAAAAATTGTTCTCGTTGTGGATAATTATACCAGTCAGCCAAATCAGTTATGGTTTGGGCTGCAGTTAATTGGTTGGGATTGCGAGCCACAGATTTAGTTTCAGCACTGGCTGTTTCTTCCACTGGTTCAGGGGTTGAAAATCCAAAAAAGGAACGAACTCGGTCCATCATAGATGGTTCAACAGTTTCCTCGTTGTCTTTGTCATCACAATTACAGGACATCAAATAGCCCCCTGTAAGAAAGAGGGTGTGCCAATAATGTAATCAATCAAACCTGATTCACTTGGATCAGGAACTCCGCCGTAAAGATGATTTAACTCTACATTGGCTACGGTTCGCTCTTGAGCATTAGTCATAGCCATGTCAGCAAAAGGAAGGGGTCGGGTAGCAACACCATCAATTTCCAGCATTTCAGCAGATTTAGATTCAGAAGGCATTAAAACTTTATAGACTACAAATGCTGCGATGCCGAGACCTACCACGGACATCACTTGTTTTGCACTAATCAAGTTCAAAACCCCCTCAGTTCATACCGGGCTTGAACTCCCAATCTTGGCTCTTGGTATATGTTTGTCCAGTAACCTTAAGATCGGTTGCTCCTGCGATTCCCAACTTGCGAGCAAGTGGGGTGTCAGGAACAGGTTTGTCGAGTGTGCCGTAGCCACGGTCAGTAAACCATGATTGTCCACGGGAGGAGTTAGAGGCAGTTGCACCAGCAGAAGGTGTCCATGCACCTACACGGTCACCATCTTTGTAAAGTTGTGAACGTCCACCAGTTTTCTTTTGGCCGATACCCGTAGTTCCTTCAGAGATACGACGAGGACCTTGCTTAGTGTTGGACACTTGCATACGAACTTTCTTGGAGGCTTTCTTTTGCTTCCAGCCGTCTTGCTTGTATCGCTTGACACCCTCACGGATACCATATTTTGATACATATCGCTGAACAACAGTCAGCATACCGGCTTTCTTTGTGGATTTCTTTGCTCCTCGGAGATGGGATGAACTCTTGTCAGTCATAATAATTTCACCTTTGTGGTATTAGATATATCTTTGTTCTACTATTTATACTTTTGTAATTATTCTTTTGGGGGTTCTTGGAATCCAATAACACCGCAAGCCATTCGTTGACCTGCATTCCCTGTTTTTAGTGATTCTGGGTCGCCACCCAATCCCAAGTCATCACGGTCTTTGTGAACTATAATCATACGTCCTACAATAAAGGTTGTGGACTGAGGATCTAAACTTAAAGCCGGGGCCAGTAAACTACCTTCGGCTCGTCCTGACTTAGAAGTAATGTTTCCTAAATCTCCTTCATGCCGTTCTTCGGAATCTAAGCCTCCATGGGTTTTTCCAAAAGGATTAAAATGGGCACACGCTGATTGACAACCATCGGTTAAATCACCGTATTCATGAATGTGGAAACCATGTTCTCCGTCGGACAAACCATGGATATTATATTTAATAAGAACTCCTCGGCCCGTGTCTTCAAAATGAACAACACCAGTAACACCATTATCATTAGGTGCCATGACTGCCACGGCATAAAGAGTAGATTTGGTTTCACTCTCATACTTCTTAAGATTAGGGATAAATGTAGACATAATAAGGGCTAAACCCCCGCCTACGAAGGCCATAATACCTATATTTTTAAGATTCACTGTTCATCACCGACAACGGAGCCATCTGATTCATCTTCTTCGGCTTCATCGTCTTCGTCTTCTTCGGCAAACTCAGAACAAACAGTTTCAAAATCTACAAGATGTTGGACATCATTACTATCGGAAGAGTAAACTCCATATCCCCATCCCGTCATCATGCCGAGTCCGAGAGGGAGTAAAGCCATCCAACGATTAAAAGAAACGAAATTAGAACTTATGAATAAAATACCTGTGGGAATTATGCCTCCGATAACACCGTAAGCAATAGATTTATTGAGGTGAGCCTTGTGACGCTCTGTGATGTATGCAGTAACACCTTGGGAGCAAGTTCTACGGGCTTCCGCCTCAGTCTTGGTTAGCACCATGTAATAAAGTTATCAACACAACTATTTATAGTTATGGAACTCAAAGGTGACCGTGGGCTTTTGCGCCCTCAATCATCTCAGCCGACATATCAACGAATTGAGTTGGGTTCATAATCATACTCTTACCGAAGAGCATAACCAAACCGCTACCAACTGCGATAGTTCCGAGAACCTTAAGGGGCGTTACGCCACCGAAGAAAGGTAGTTCACCGAAACTCATACTACCGAATTGGTCTTTATTAAAGAACGGTAGTGGGCCAGAGAACTGGTGTAGACCGATCAAGGTTAGGGTGGTTCCAATTACAAGTTTGTTACTAAAAAAATCTGTTACTGCATTCATCATATTAATCATTTCCATTTATATTTTTGTTGTCGTATTAAAAAGGACTGTGTAGGGCTGCGTTAGCACCGAAAGCACGGCCAATTCCTGTTCCGAATCCATTACTGTTTTCGGCTCCAAAACCACCCAAATCAGCGTTTCGCACTGGTGGAGCAACGTGCTTGGCTTCCATGCGTATTTTCTTAGGTGGACTAATGCTGCGAACTATCTTGTTGTGATTCAACATAGGTTGTGTGGATGCAGGAATAATTGGTCGCTCTCGAATTGGCATACGAGTAGATGCTGCTGGGATGTTAAGAGTAGGTGCTCCAGAGAACATAGCACGAGGGTTGCTCGGGCGGATAGATGTTCGGTCTATTTCAAACGCCGGGGATGCTCCGAAAGTTTCAGTAGGTTGGTGAGCGTTAATCTTAGGCATAATTTGTTCTGCCTTCATGCGGTTCATGTGTGAAACATCAGGTCCGTAGTTTTGGTCTCCGTAAATCTCAGCGGTGTGAGAAGGACGAGAGTATTGTGATTCAGGAGTTAGTCTTTGTCCCATGATAGCATAAGCAGCGAGATCACTTTGAGCATCACGCTGACCAGCCAAAGCACTAAGGTCTAAAGTGGGCATAGTAGAGATAGCAGGAGCAGGTCGTGGCATGTTAGGAACAATACCTTGTCCAAATCCGCCACCGTTAACCATAGCACCCATGTCCATAGCAGTAGTTGGTGGAACAACGAAAGAAGGCATATTAACCATAGGGGCGGTTGGTAGTGGACCAGCCTGTGTTAAACCTTGGCCCATAGCGTTACGAGCAGGTAGAGTATCATTCACCAAACTAACTTGTGGTAGGGTTGGCATATTTGGGCTATATGGGATGTCCGGTAGGACAGTATTTTTTCCGATTGTTCGTGCCATACTAATAACTCCTTGTTTCAACTATTTATACTTTACTTGGTCATTAGTGATGAAACTGCTAAAAATGCACCTACACCGACTAATCCTAATCCCAACATATTCATGCCTGTCATGCCGGAGGAATCTCCTTCTGCAGCCATAGTATCTTGCATTCCTTGGTCTTGACCAAAGTTCTGACCATCAGCATCTCCGCCTTGGTCTCCAGTTTGTCCCATATCGGCACCTTCTGGTGTGGTGGTTTCTGGTTTCAAATCCACAACTTCTGATTCTTGAGAAGCATCTTGTGGAGAAACCATTTGAGTCATAGGATCGGTCATGATATCTTGATTGGTATTCGTGAAAGCACGGATAGCATCAGAGTTACGTTCCCATGAGTAGTGGTTAACTACTGTGTTAGGATCGACAATCATGGGTTCGTTGAAAGGGTGCATATAAAAATATCGTCATGCCGACTACTTATACTTTAGCACACGCTGGTTTCAGTCAAGTCTTTGCAGACGTGTTAATTCTTCAGTAGACAACACTTGACCATCCATTAATTTTTTCATCAACTCTTCCACAGATTTACCCATGGTGGTATTGTAGTTACCGTGGAGGGAATTGGGTGCACCTGCAGCATATCGAGCAGCAGGTAATCCTTGAGGGTTATAATTATTAGGAGTATTGTGGGTAGAAAAGGGATTGGCTTTCACGGGAGCACCTTGGGGATTATAATAATCATCATCTTGTTCTTGAGGCCGGGGTGTGGTGATACGACCTCGTGGGACTTTAGGTTTTATGCCAGCAACGAGTTTACCAATACCAGTTACAGGAAAGTTAATAGTTAGGCTACCTTTGATAACTTGGTCATCGTGATAGCGGAACTTAGGTCGGAACTCACCCCATGGCACATACCATTCTTCGGCATCACGAGGATGTTGTTTGCTTTCGTGTTTTAGATAACGGTTATCTTGACATTCGGGAAAAGTAGCAGTATGTTTGGCGTTGAAGAGTCGCACACCTGCACCCAGTTTCGGTCTGCCTGTCTTACTTCCGCCCCCATTTACTCGGAAATTGACTCCGTTAACACCGGGGGCAGCAGGAAGTAGTTCCATCTCAAAGTCTTCCCATTTAGGATCTTGGAACGGACGACAGTAAAATAAATTACGGTCCCAGCGAGTAGGTATTTGAAGATACTCTTGACGTTGTGGTGACCATGCAGTATATCTATTACCGTCTTTAACGGGTTTCAAATGTCCTCCACCCTCGGGACAATTAGGATAACTCTCGAAGATGGGACACCATCTGTCAGGGACTTTAGTAAACTCATAACTTCCGACTCCGAAAATCTCGTCATTGAAAACTGCGAGTTGGGAGTTCTTGCCCCGATCGGGTGCAATTAAAGAACGATTCCTACCATGTTTCTTAGTAGTGGGTCGAATGTAAACCATGGCGGCAACACCATTTTCTACAAACCATTTTTCTTTAGTAATTCCATAGTGCTGATTAAATTGAGTGTCGGAGAAATCACGAAAATGGCTGGGTAGGACACCCCGGCCTTGAATGTCACCTTCCAAACAAACAATGTCACCTGATTCCATCAGATATGAGTAGGTGATATGACCTATGTATAGTTTTAGTTAGTGGATAAACCACGATACACTACATAACTAAGTGTTCCGGCGACTACTAATCCACCCACAACAATGCCAGTTACCATCATACTACCGTCTTTCGGCGGTTCTTCGGGTTCTACTTCGACATCATATTCTACTACTGGTTCTTCAGGTGCTTCTGCATCCCAACTCATGGTATTAACTAATCGTGCCGAAGGTAGATTACCTACTGGGGAGGGGGTTTCAGGGGGAGGGGTTCTCCACGAGGCTTCAGCCGCCATGGGGTGCTTGTGATTCGGATTGACATCTACTTCTACATCTAATGCTGCTAAGTCCTGCGGCGAGGCGATAGCATTTTCATCGTGGAACTTAAGTCTTGAGTCTTGAATGTTAACGTTGTGTCCCTTGTGTTCAGTCTTACGGTCTGCACGGATTTTACCGATGACAACATATCCTCGGTCACGATAGAACTCGGGAGCATAAGCAATAACTTCTCCTTTACGGGCTTTAGCGATACCATCCAGCATACGCTTAATAGTTTTCTTATCAGTTCCAAACGATAATTGATCGTCCAGAGCCTTGAGGTCACGAGCGTTGATAACGTTGTGAACGAGATAGATAGAGGCTTGAGACAGGGCTTCTTTGCCCACACCTGCGGGTCGCTGAGAGATAAGTGTAACTCCATACCCGAGAGCACGTCCTAATTTACAAAGACGAATAATGGGGTCGGCAGAACTGGGTCTTCCCATCTGCGGAATAAAGTCTTGACATTCTTCCACAATAGTTTGAATACCTTTACCGAGTGCGGCTTCTAAAAGGGCTTCACAATACTCAGCAATCAATTCTTGTTGCTTCTTGAGAGGCAATCCTGCCAACTTAATGATAACAGAATTAGAAGTGGTCTTGAGGGTTTCCACCAATTCCTTCATATTAATGGTTTGACCCAAAGTGGGTTTGAGGGGGACTACTCCGGGCATTTGTTCAGCCAAGTGACCGTGAGCATCTAAAGCATCAAAACATACAAACTGCAATCCCAAGCGAGCGAACTCTTCCATCAGAACCGCTGCGGTCCAAGACTTTCCACTTCCACGTTTGCCCGTAATAAACAGAACTTGTGAGATAAGTGAATCATCTCCATAAGCAGAGAAATGAATATCTTTACCTAACAAGACCCGATCTTTGGGGTCCTGCAGTTTCTCATCAGGTTTACCCATGAATATAACTTCCCTGCACAACTATATGTAGTTTATGGTGAATAAATCTATTTAGTCATCTGTGCCATCTTAGCCATGCCACCACCTAAACTGATGGCAGAACCAGAATTAGAGGGATCTATGGCTTCAAACAAACCGGGGGCTGGATTTATATTTTTACCGTGCATCTCATTGAGTCTACGGCTGAGTTCAGCCATGCCTTTTTCACCCATGGCTTTACTATGAAAATCTGCGATGGCAATATAGAAAGTAGGTCCATAGGCTCTTAACACTTCATCACAAGATTTACCATCGCCACGACCAGCATCAGAAGCAGCAGCATTGAAAATATAATCTCCGTTTTGGTCCCACATATCTGTAATAACAATGGTCACGGCTTTATCTATACCTTGTCCTTCCATTCCACGAATGCATTCTCTTAATCCTGAAGGAATGTTAGTTCCGCCACGAGGATAGAAGGGTAGGTAACCAAAACTGCGTCCACTAAAGTTAGCACCCATATCATAAGAAGTAATATAATCAATAGCATCTTGATGCTGATATGATGGACCTTTCCAGAGCACGTTAGGGTAGGACTCAAACTCATAAATAGCAAAACCATCATCACCGAGCAAACATTGTTTCAACATAATAGCAGTGCAAATACGGGCTACTTCCCAGCGACCGAAAGTATAACCTTTCCATGAAGCAGCAGTGGCACCCATGGAACCAGATACATCTACAATGACATTTACCATGGTGTTCTTTCCTTGTTTACCACGAGGAACTCGGGCTTGAGCAGTAGTAACAGGTGTAGTTCCGGGGAGTGGAAGAGGGACGAAAGTGGGATACTTAGCACCCTTCATACCGGAAGAAGGATCCCAAGTAGAGGTGCGTATAGGTGCTAATGGTGTGCGGGGTGCTTTAGGCTTCTCTACTAAAGGTGGTGCGATTTCCTCGTAAAAGGCTCGTAATGGGTTTTCAAAACCAAATGGTTTTTCTTCGGCATCACAATCTCCAATAGGTTCCAACCACACGAAAGGGTCTTTTAGTTTATTAACATCTACTTCACTCACAGTATCACCACATTTCCTTTTGATTCATTCATCTTACGACTACCTTCTTGTGTGGCAGGAGTATGCATCCAATTCCAAAAACCGGGTATCAATCCAGATTGGCCAGTTACTTCGATAGCCAATTCAGACTTAAAGACTTCCAAAGAGTATTGACGAGGTTTAGGGGTTAGTAGTTCGGGAGTATTTCGATCTTTCCAACCTTGAACTCTAATTTGTCCTTTTCCTTTTCGGAACATTAACACGGCCATGCCGGGGTAGTAAACACCACGCTCGAAAGCATCTTGTAAATCTTTGCCACCACCAATTTGTGTCCAATCACTACTGGGATAAGGAGTTAACTTATTTTTATCGGGGGCATGTTTTTGAGCAATAGATTTACCACGCTTATAGATTTGCTCACAAGTCTTACACTTAATCATAGCAGTTCTTCCTTGGTCGGGGTCATCAATCATACCAACTTGAGTAATATCGTGACAGGTAATTCCTATTTCTCCTCCTGTGTTAGAAGTAACGGTAGATAAACTACCGGTGTGGAAAGGATCACAAACGATGTGTGATTTATCACTACACCATTCATAACGCCGACTAACTTCTAAAGTTGGAGGTGTGCTTTGAGTGCGAGCATCATAATTAGGTCCACTTATGAAACGAGGATAAGTAATAGGTGACTTTAGGGGATTAGATGGTGATTTAGGATCTCGATAACTACGACAAGGAACAGATTCATCTACCCAACGGTTGCGAGAGTTCTTGAAAGCGTGTTGAGAACGACCTTCAGCAATCATGAAAGTTAATCCACTCCATGTGACACCAGAACAAAATCCTGTGTTGGTGGCGGCAGCATCAATTTTGGCTTGTAGACAAGTAACTCCATCACCCATGTAAGTTCCATTAGAGGCAGCACAGACTTCTTCGGTAGTCATCATGGCAGTTCCATTAGATAATTGACAACATCCTTGGGCAGCAGGTGGAGTGGGTGTGCCAGTATTGTTTTGCACACTTCCATCAGGCATCATCACAGGGTCGTGTTCGCATTTAATTCCTAATCCAGAACCACCGCCGGGGTCTTGAGTGCGGATTTGTTCTAATGACATGGGAACCATGGCAGAAGTATGGATACCTGCTAATGCCATTCCGAAACGATAATCATCACTATCTGTGGAATCTAAATAAATACCCCAAACAGGTTTATTACGAATGGCACGTCCAGTAACATCGTTTTGAGTGAGGAGACCCCCATCTTGCTTAGAAGATATAATTAATTTTTTACGAGGGAATAAGAAAGGTCTGCCTCCGACTCCCTTAAACTCTTGTAGGTTCTCAGCGGCAGTAGCATCACCACATCGAGGACATTGGTCCATTTTTCTGCCGGGTGGGAGGATTTCCCAATTGGTTCCAGTATTAGGTTTACTTTGGTTACACTGCCAGTTGGTATCGGGGGTGCCACCACACTGCCGTCCAGTCATATCATATTCTTGAGAACTGCCACAACTTAAGCAACGGGAGTAAGCATTGGTGCTCCAAAGTTCAGGGCAATCGGCAAGGCCACTACGCCCCTTATGAGCAACACATATAATCTTAGGGTCTTGAGTAAAAGCATGACGCATAGCACTGATCGGATAAGAACTGGGAAGTGCATTTTGAGAACGAGCAATTTGTTGAAGTGACATTTCTGTCTGATAATCTGGTTTGTATTCTCGCAGAGGGCCAAGAACTTTAGGTTTTCCCATTTTCCAACCCATATTAGGAAGGTAATTTCCAGAACATCCTGCCTCAGTGCAACGATTAGTTCCATTTTTACCAATGCCTTGATAGATACCACCAGTTTGGGGCTGGTTTTGATTGGATGACCATGATTGGTCTACATCATTTTGATTCATGGGCCTTCCAAAAGGATAGGAAGTAGAAGGTGGTGGGAAATATCTTTCATGGTCACAGGTATCACAAGTGAAACCATAAGGTCTTTGGAAAGCACCAATTTGATAGCCCACTTCTAATTGAGGGATAAACTCACAGGCTTCTGCAAAACTATTAATTTGACGATCGTAAGCAGGAGAACTATAAGTTAGACGATAAGCGAAAGGTTTACCATTATCTAATTTAGAAGTTTTTCCTTTGGGTTGAATCTGCATAACATATTTAGAAGCCTCAATCATAGATTGGTTTTCGGCTTGAAGGTTGGAAACGGTGGCTTCTTTAACGAAATGTTTACTGTAAACTTCTTTGCCACAGCCCACCATTTTTACATTAGAAGAATTACAATAAATGCAAACAGAGGCACTGGAATTAAGGGTGGCCCATTGTTCGCTACACTCTAAACACACTACGGCAGGATTACAACGAGCACGAGTCATCACTAAATAACCGGATTGGCCATTCATAGAGTTTCTCAAAAAATCTACGTTACCTCTCCATGTCTTCATATTGCCATAAATACCGAAATCTACAAACTCCCAATTATAAATAAAATCACGACGGCCACAACCACCCTGAGAAGGATCACAAATATAAATACCTGAATCATAAGATTGGTCGGCACCTACTGGACTATAACTGGATAAATACTTACGGATATTGAAAACAATACCGGCTTTGTTTTTCATGAAGTGACTAACCATCTGTTTCTCATCAGTATCTTGAATAGTGGTGGCATCAGCAGGATCACTTTGATAAATACCATTAAATATATCTAACATAATTTGTTGTCCTTTGGCAGAATAGAATGGATAGTCATCATAAGTTCCCATAGTTATCACTCCTTATAGGCTACATGGTTGGGGTAGGCAATATCGGCAATCCACTGACGAGCAGCATCTTTGCCTTTCAACCTTCCATATCCGGCAGTAGCAGCATTACCGGCGAACTCTTGTGTCAATAACATACGATACATAAAATTATGGTCACGAGCAGGATCTCCTGCAGGGACATTCTGAGAGGGTTGATAAGCACCCACAAATTGATTAGTTATAACTAATCCACAGTCGGGACACAAACTGTCAAAATATTGCACAGGATAATTAACTCCTTGGATTTGATAATAACGAGGTAGGGCAGCATCAGTAGTATTAACTTGACCGCCGTAATGGGTGACTTTTTCTACGACATAATCGCCGGGGGTGAGTGTTCCTAATCTAGATCCGGTTCCACCCATAGGTGAGGCAGTAGAATTGGGGAAACAATAGATTTCTTTAGTATTGCTATCTTGGTAGGCAGTAATAGATTTCTTAACTCGAACTTTAGCCCACTTCTTAGGATCTAATCCAGAACCTAAAGCAAAACCAATAGGTGGATAGAATTGTGTTCCCAAACCATTTCCTTGCACAGTTTGATACAAAGGTGTGACAGTAGTAGGTTTTCCAGTAACTTTATCAAGTCCCTCTAATTCACCGGGATTGCCACCGGGGGGTGCCCAACGATTATCTACAATTTTACCACGCACTCGCAAATCATTATGTCGAGTCAAATGTTCATCACGAGAAGGCCCCACACCACATTGACGAGTTAAAACTTCCCACATTCGGCCTTCGGCCATGGCTTTACGATACAAAGCCTCTAATTTTTGGTCGGGCACACGCTTCCAGTTTAGACTACGAGTAACATTGAAGTTAACTACAATGTCTGAAAGAACGTTAGACCACATACCTCTTTGGCTGGGTGAACAAGGATAAGATTTAACTTCTTTTTGCCAATCACAGCCTCTGCCGGGGTGGGTGGTTAGGTGTCCAATCTCGTGTCCAATAACGAAAACAGTGCCAGCAATCCGAGCGATGTGATTAGCAGGATAGCCATGGTAATTTTCAGAAATACATTTTTGCATGAAACTATCGCTAAACTCTACGTTTTTAGAATCAGTTTTGGCACCTTTGAAGGAATTACCTAAATAACATTTAACAGAACTGGGAATGCCTGTGGCAGCCTTAAGAAAAGACCAAGCATCGGCAAACTCATCGTTAGCCTGTTGAATAGCGTTGTCTGCCATAGTAATAATGGTGCGGGGAGACTATATAAAGTTTATCATTGTAGACAATCTTTGAACCGAGCATTGAAAAAGTTACGATCTTGGAGAGACATGTTTCCAGTATCGACTAAACAAGCCTTGGCCTTGATTCGCTGTTTGGTAGGCAAACTCTTAGTAAGTTCCTTCATGTAAGTATTGAAGGCACCAGACCAGACATTGTTATCGGTGAATGACATAGTGTGGTATTGCTCAGTAACATCTGCGGGAACGATGTAAACTTGTGTTCCTTGGAGTAATTGACCTTTCTCATCACTTTGAGTAGTTCCAATAGCAGAAGAGATACCTGCAGTAAACAACATAGTTACATATTCATCATCACTGGCTGAAGGTTGGGCTTCGGCTTGGTCACCGGCTCGTTGAAGTCTTACCCAAAGTCGCAAAGTGTCCTCACCATGCATACCACGGTTACTGGCTTGTGGGGTAGTAGTTGGAGCGTGTTTCAAGACGAAACAACCCACAACATCATCTTCGGGTGCGTTTACAGGGTCACGGATGTTTTGTTGGAGTGCACGAGAGGCTTGCTTAATCCAATCTTCTAATGAAGTGGAACGCATAGTCATGTTGGCCGCATCTCCGAAATTAGTAAAGACGTGTCCACCAGTAACATACTGGTCGAAAGTTTTCTGGAAATTGTTAAGCACAGTTCCAATTTCTACTCGACTACCGCTGCGAGTGCTACCGACTTGATAACGGCCTATTACTCGTAATCCTTGGTCAGCGTTGTTGACTGCAGTAGCCAAATCTGCAGAAAGTGGTGAAGCGATACTACCAGAGTTACCGAGAACCATTCCATTCAATCCTGTGGTTTGGCCACGATTAATAAGTATACCATAAGGCCCCATACTGTCGAAGTAAGTTCTCCAGCCCATACGGTTAGGTCGTGGGTTAGGGGCATTGTTAGCATCTCCAAAGAAATCGTTTTGGCGAGGTGCTTGACGAGTTCCTGCAGGCGGTGGAGTCACGGCTTGTGGCATTGGTAGGATAGAACCAGTTGTGCATCCTGAAACTTCACTGATTTCGGAGTCAAGAATAGAGCCTCCAGAGATGGAACGCATTTCTGAATCCAACATCATCAAAAGTCGGGAACGGTCATTGGTAAATAGATTTAAATCCCGAGCGATGATACCCCGAACTGCATAGTAATCAAAGAGAATGGGTTCTTTATCAGTGCCAGTAGGATCCAAGATTAAGTTTTGGAAGTAAGAATACATACTGTTGTAATCTCCGAGTTGCTTAGAACTCATATCTGGGCCAGCATTCTCAACACTATAACTTCGTTGTGGTTTGGTGGATGAGCCAGAGGTATTAGTAGCCATTTTCTCTTCTTCCATAACCATTGTAGCAATATGCCAGTGAACTGGAGTGATTTCACTGAGAGATGACTCACTGGATTCTCTGATTTCTGAGTGGAGCGGAAGTAAAATGTCAGCCTCGTATTGCCAAACAGATGGCACGGAAGCCAAAACATCACGGCATCGCTGATAAAACAAGTCAAAGTTATCTAACAAGTTTTGTCCTTCTTGGCCGATACCAGTAGTAACACCTTTGTTCTGAATATATCCTTGAACCAAGACTTCTCGTAGGAACTCTTGCTCGTTAACATATTTAATACTGCTTCCGTCGAGACCCTTGTTGTTTCCTTGCAGGTCAAGAGCACCGGCTTTAGCACGACCCAAACGATGTGCGAGACAGTATGGAACTGCATCCAGAATATCTTGTCGGCCCACATACTCCTTGCCACGCAAGAAAGAGAAGGCTTGTGCTAACTTAACAATAGAGTTGGTGAAACGGAATCCAAGAACACGGGTAAAGGCTGATGGAACGTGAGATAAGTCATCAGAACTTCCGAACTCACCGAAAGATAGAATTGAGTCAGCATCTTCGCTTCCAATGAGGGGTGTGGTGGTGGATTCTCCAGAAGTTTCAGTGTTAGTAGTAATAGAGTAATCCAAAAGTGGTGATTCATGAACGTCACCAATACCAGTAGCGAAACTGTATTCCATTTCTTCACTACCTGCAGAGATAGAGGTGGGTCGCTTAGCGAAACGCTGAGAGAACAGCATGGAAATCATACCGATGTCACGAAGACCATTGTATGAAGATCCCGGGGGTGTGAATCCAAGTTTACCTACGGTGGTCCAAACTTTCATGAGGTCATCAATACGCATTGGAATAATAGTTCCACGATTGTTTTGAGTTAATTCTTGAACGATACGAAGTTGTGGTTCGCCGCCGCCGGTGCCTCCGCCGTATTTACCCATTAGTTGGTCGTAACGACCACCAAGTCCAACGGAACGGAATAGCAATTCCATGTCAATACGATCGGTGAATGCCAAATCGTTTCCTTTTTGATGGGGGTTGGTATCCATCCAAGCCACGAATGGTGGAGAGTTAAACACTTTACCACGATATTCTACCTTTCGCTCAGCAATAAGACCCAGAATTGCGTCTTCTACACCAGATTGAGAACGGTTGGCTTCGTTAAAGAACTTAATAGGTTGAGTAACAATTGGTTTTGGCTCTGGCTCGAAGACGAAAGTATTGGTAGTAGCACCAGTAATAGCAGAGGTTTCTTCAACACTCTGGATTTCCAGACCATACAGCACTTCGTCAGGTCGCTTATCGTAATCCAACTTAGCAACACCGATTTCACCGAGCATTTCCATACTGATGGCATCAAGTCCACCAGCAGTCTTTTTGTTAGCACGAATATCTCTAAGGAAGTGACACATCATTTCACGCAGCCAATAACCTTCGTTACGACCTGCATCAGTGTAAAGTCCATCCATACCGGCCACTAAAATTAAGTTTTGGCGAGCAGGTTCAGGAATGCTTCCCAAGATTTGTCCGTAGAAAGTAGAGTTAGCCTTAGCGTTTCTCAAAGACATTTCAAAAGGTCCATACTTAGGCTTAGTTCCTTGTTCAAATTGAACGAAATTGCCATTAGCATCAAGGATTTGAATAGGTTTAATATAAACTTCTTTTTCACAGTCTTCGTAATCAGTAGTAGCAGGATTCCAATTCTGATGATCTGTGTAAGAGTTAGTTCCTTCATCATTCCAGATTCCCAAATCAAAGTCTTTAGGAACACGAACTGTCCAACAGTTACTAAATAGGGCACGGTAGGTTTCCACAGTAACTTCTTTCTTAGAATCTACGGGTGGGAACAACATATCTCCACGAAGGGTCTTGACTTCTTCTTCTTGGTTGCGAAGGAACTTAAAGTTGTAAAGATAAGATCCACTTGGTTGTGGTTTAGTATAATCAAAGTTACTTGAAGAATCCAATGAAGGTTGTGTCCAAGAGGTAAATCTCCAACTTTCCCAGACATCTGCGACATCTGCGTAGGACTTTTGATTATATTTAATATCGTAATACATACCCTTATCAAATGTTAGTGGTTGATAAATGTTATCCGAAGAAGCGTTGCTTCCAAAGAAAGCACTTGGGTCTGCATAACCTTCAAGATTGGTAATATATTGACGGCCTGCGGCGTAAGTTTGTGAAGTATGATATCCATAAGAGTTAGCCAGCAAAGTAGAAGCACATTCAATAACTGTGGTCTTTCCAGTTCCGGGGATACCAGACAACCGACAGGTAGAGTTCTTCATCAACCATGCTGCAATCAAGGCTTCTAATTGTTTATAATCGTCAAACCCGAAAACATCGTTGAGTTTAAAGATAAGGGTTCGCATCCACTTTAGCAAGTTAACACGTTTTTGTCGGTTTTCTTTTTCACCGATAAGTTTATCAAACTCTTTCAAGGCACCCATAATAGAAAGGCCCATACCATCTGCTTTGTAACGGTTGACAGAATCATTTTCTAAATTAGTAAAACAAGAGTTATCTATAACTTGCTGAACTTCAACTTCACCATCGGAGTTGAGTGGTATTTTTGCCACGGTCTCCAAGAGAGAAGTAACGTCGGCTCCGTTGATATCAACTAATTGAATAAATCTTGGTCGTCCATCACGATCGTCCAGAATATCAATTCGGGCTACATCCGTAAGTGGTGTCATTTTAACAATATCTGGCAAACCACCGTCATTCATTTTAGCAATTTTAGCAATTAGATTTGTGGCTCGGTCACCAATAACACTTTCCAGATTTTGAAGTAGTAATTGAGTGCCACTTAATTGAGCCTCTCCTTCGGGAACGAAAATAGGTGTAACAACTTCATTAGGAAGGAGTCCCATAAGTTCATCGTCTTCCAAAACCTCGGACAAATAGTTAGCATTCATAGCCTGCTTAATAGCATCTACTTCCACTGCATCAACACCTATGTTATTCATAGGTTGTGGATTATCTTTAATTTCAGCAATAACTTCTTCATTATCATCTAAATCTTCAAAGAAGGATTCATCTTGAGACAATTCTCCGATATCTTCAAACAGATCTACGACATCTGTTTCCGAAGGAACATCAGTGGATTCAATATCCAATTCTTCCATGAGTTCTTCCATGTCATCCATGTCCAAAGGTAGGATTTCTTTTTCTATTGGTGCTTTGTCAGCGTTAAAGTATTCTTCGGTCATTATTGTTCCTCCTGTTGGTAATTAAGATCCAGTTCAATGAGAACGGGTTGTCCTCCACGGCGACCTACAATATAATACTTGCGCCCGATACGGAAAGCAACTGAACCAGTAGCATTTTGGTCAGTGGCAGAGGGATTAGGTAGGTTGAAAGCAGGTGCCATACGGTTGGTGCGACGAATCATCTTCTGGGTTTCATACATAGCAGCCGCATTACCTGAGTGAACTTCAATGGATTCTATTTGTCCTTTGACTTGTTCTCCATTATTGTCATAGGCCATCAATTCGCCATCAGCGTTAGGGATAGTAATAACTTTGGTTTTTCCATTGTGTTCAAAAGTTAGGATAGCATCACTAACAGTATCATAACCAAGTGCGTTTCCATCGCTGTCTAAAGCCGCCACAGGTGTAGAAGTCTTTACCTCTTTGAGTGCCATAACTTTATCTACTTGGTCTGCCAATTCCAATTCACCATTAACACCTTCAATATCTAAATCTATTTGGTCACCGGGGAAAATGAGTGCAGTAAGGCGAGAATCAGAATCTTGGATTCGACCACTAAACAAATCAGTGGTGCGAGCACCAGCATAATCAAAGTTTAGATAAACCTTAATATATTTATTAGCAACGTCCATAGCCTGATCCACAGTTCCGGCGATGCGAGCCAAAAGTTCGTCAGCAGAAATAAGTGAACCATCTAAATCTTCAACTGCTTGTTCGTAAACATCAACTGTAGCACGAGTCTCTACCTTAGTAGAATAAAAATACATACCGGCAGTTGGGTTATTTTCTAACCATTGAATCATCTGCTCAGTCCAACCACCATCATTAGGGTAGCCTAATTCAGTAGCATTAGTAGTGGTAATTGAATTATCAGGAGTAACTACAATTTGAAGCACATCTTCCGAAAGTTGGATACTTTGGGCCATAGACATCAATTCCATAGTGGTTTTACCAATCTGTGCATAATTAGATTTCAATTCTATGATTTGTCCATCAATGACTTTAAAAATAGTCATACCATTTTTATTACGGACTTCAAAGAGTTCTATCTTTTCTGAACTTCCGGGGCGTGACCACTTAAGAGTAAATGAATCTGCAACTCCCTCGGTAATCTTGAGTCCCATGATATTACCTTTGTCAAAATTAGACTTAGTAGTAAATACAATTTTCTGGCCTTGTTGAATGATTAGCATACCCTGTTCAGTCAAACGGGCAGGATCATCGCCAGATACATCAAAGTTATCTGCGTCAGCATAGGCATTAGTAAATTGCAGAGCAGCATCATCGCTGGCAGGATTTAATAGGAAGTAAATGGGTTGGTCTTTTAATGGATATGGATATTGGCCACTATCGGTTTTATCTCGTTCTTCCCACTTAGGGATGGAGAGACGACGTTTTTCTGAAGATGCTGAACCAAGTCCGCCCTGCATTTTAGTGTTAATTCCATCTGCCATGACAGTTACTCCTTCAGGAGTGGCTACAGTTTCCACTACAGTTTCCACAGGAGTAGTGGCTTCGGGAGTTTCTATCTTAGTTTCTCCTAAATCAACTGGGGTAATTAAAGGGGTGGGTGCGGGAGGGGCAGGTGTCACGGGATTCGCCGGGGCTGAAGTCGCAGTTCCGGTGAGCATTTGGTTAACACCACGGTCACCAATAACATAACTGGGTCCAACACTAACGGGGAACTCGGAAGTATAATTAGTTCCTGCGGCCACTTTCTTAGCCGCTGCCTGCCAACTGGCAGTAGGATATCCTTTAGCAGCAATTTCTAAAATGTTAGCAGCCATTTGACCGTTGTGATCGAAGAAGGTAGCATTGAGGGCACGAGAAGGTGGGGTATTACCAGCAGGTGTGGTTTTAGAAGTTTTCTGAGTTCCTGTAGTAGCCTTGCCCGTAACTTGAATGTTGCGAGTATAATTATTACACTCTATGAGGCCACTGAAACCAAGTCGTTGGGCACTTAAGTTTGCAGTAGGAAGATTTTGTTTCATAGTGGAGATTTGAGCATACCGTTGAGTGTTGCCTGCTGTTCCCAAAAGAGGTTTAGAACGGTTGGAAACTGGGATACTATATCCACTATCATTAAGTAAATCTACTACGTCATCAATCAGAGGACCCTTAATGACCGCATCTTTGAGAGCCTCGGTTTGAAGATACTGAATGATTGTATCACACTGAACATTATTCAGGACTGGCATACTATTCAATGGCTCTCCCAACTATTTATAGTTTAGGGTTATAATTATATTTGACGGCCTTCTTCTCGCAATCCTTTGATTGCTGAAGCACGAACAAATTGATAAACACGGGAAAACCATGCTACATGAATATCAAAGAAATCAATGACATACTGCAATTGTTTATCAACTCTACCATATGGTCTCATGGCCACCAAGAAATCTCGAAAACTGGAGTTAGCCCACACGGAAAGGCCAATATCAGAAAGAGAAGATAAAAACTCTTCATTTATCATGAGTTGGTCGAACAAAGGTGTGCGATCTTCGTTAGTATTAGGAACATAAAAAGGATTGAGGGCAATAAATCTATCTGCCATCTCTAAATAAGAATTGACGTGGATACTGGTAATCCACTCCAACCAACCATCAATTTGGACTTGACAAAATCTGGCCCAAACTGGATTGATTTCTTCTGAATCACTCTTCTTCTCCGCCATCATTCTCCACGACTCCATCGGCTTCTACCACAAGTTCTTCGGGTGTAGGGTAGGAAACTACCTCATCAAAATCACTGGGGTGGAAATCTTCTTCTTGCCATGGTGCTTCTTCAGCAACATCATCAGTTTCCAAAATGCTCAAATCAATAGGTTCAAGGAATCCTGAAAAAGATGGGATTTGTCTAACTTCGCCATTCATAGGATTGGAATCAGTGCTTAAGTTCTTAGGAACTGGCATTTTATCCGAATCTTTGAAAGTGACTTTACTTTGTTGGGATACTTTTTGGTTCTGCAACTTCATGGCTTCGTTAATCTTTTCCAAACCTAAGTCCAATCCGAAATCTCCACCAGATGTGTAATCAACGGAAGGTCCAGCCCTACCAAAGTTATTAGTCTTTAGTTGTCGGTCACTACCCTTAATTTGGTCCATAGACATACCTTGCTCTTCAGCCAGTTTTGCTAAACCAACAGTCATAAAAGAATTGTGAACTTCAGCATTGTATTCTTCTTCTTTGCTGGGTTTGATGCCCATGGCTTCTTCCCAATCTACACCTTCGGTAAATATATTTCGTTCAACAGGGATTCCTTCACCAGTTGTCTTGGGTTTAGGCATGGGTTTAACTTCGGTTTCAGGAGCAACTTCTTCGCCAATTGGTTCCATGGTTTCTCCAATGAATAATCCCATATCTCCAGTGGACTGGGCATCTTTAATTTGATTTAGGAAATCACGATCTTCATCAGATAACTCTTTCTGTTTGCCAGCAAAGTATTCCATAGCATTTTTTACAACGGGCGTAACATCAGTTAAAAACTCAATAAGGCTACCTGCGGTTTGAGCAGTAGGGCTATCAGAAATACTATCTCCAACACCATATTTATCTAAGAAATTAAGAACAGGAACTAAAACCTTGTCAGACATATCAGGGTCAACATTAAACTTACGAGCCAAGTCCCCTTGGTTATTGCTTCCCACTAACATTTCCAGTAATGACTTTTGTTTTTCTTTCTTGCCTTTTGCAGTAAGTGTAGGGGCTTTTCTTTCTTGAGCCAATAAACGCTCAACTTCATCCAATTCATCTCGTTGTATAAGATGATCGAAGGGATTCTCGTCTGCCATAATATCCCATCGTTGGTTCTTGTATTTATATCTTATGGTGTCGACCAACTGCGATATCAAATCCTACTTTGAGTGCATCTACCCAAACTTCATTCATAGTTTGACCCTCATCTCGTTGTTCACGGATAGAAGATTCTATGGCATCTGCCGCTTGGCGTAGCGAATTAGCCATAATGGATTGTAAGAAGGAATCATCATCTACGGAGTTAGCAGCCGACTTATCAATGAAATCACAAAGTTGATGGGTTAGTTTTCGCATTTCTCGTTCACGGAAACTGGTTTTAACAGACATAATCTGGTGAAAGAAGTCGGATTCAACTGCTTGCTTCATTTTATCTTTAGCAGGAATATCAATATCTTCTAAAACCTTAAGCATAGACATAAAGTTATCAAAGTATTCTTCGGAATCATCAGAATCGGAGACACCGATTTGCTCCATGAAGGTGTCAAATTGAACCAGTAGATTGTGCTGACGCTCTTTTTCTAACAAACGGCGATAACTCTTTAACATAGTATGCATACTTTTCAGATCTAAATTATCCAACACTAATCACCTCAATACTGGGGCGTATTACGATTTTGATAGTTACTTAGCAATTGGGCATCAAAGAACTTATTTTTATCATAGTTTTGTTCTGCTGCCTTGACTGCTTTATCTTTCTGACGAGAATCTTCTGCTCGCTTAATCGCAATTTCCGCTTCGGCCAATTTAGTGCCGATGTTATCAATTTCTGAACCAAGGTTATCAATCTTACCCTTGTAATACATTGACATACCAATTGCACCGCCTAAACCGCCAACTACTACACCAATGGCTCCACTGGTCCATGGAGATACCCCAAACATAGCCGAGGCTACGGGCATCTCTTTAACTGCGTTGCCTGTGAAAGCACTCTCAGCAGCCTTGGATTCGGAATGGGTAACAGTGTGTTCCACAGGTGAGCGACCTTGCATACGACGGCGAACTTCTCGGTGAAGTGCGGACATATCTTTTCGGAACTTGGTAAACTCTCCATCCGATTTAATCTCGGCAGTTTCCATGGTGTGCATTAAGTCAGATAGATCATTGTCAGACATTTCGCTGAGTCGCAAACTGCGCTTAACAGAAATGGAGTCTTCGGCAGCGAAAGAATGATAAGTATTACTAAACATTGGTGTTTCTTCAGGTTCTACAATACAATCAGTAATCTTTTTAAAACCACGGATTCCTTTGCCACGTTCACCTAAAAGGTATTTTCCCGGACCTGTAGCATGAGCCAGATTAATAAAAGTTTCCAATGGGATTTCTCCTTCGGAAACAATAACATCTTGACATCCCGAGTTCTTGATACCTTTTTGATATCGGCGGATGAAATACGGCATAACAGATATGGGGCGGTTCAACTACTTATACCTTTCGGACAAAATGGGACTTAGGTCCGAATCACTTATCCGATTAAGACCAGACAGTAGCCAAGGATTCATAGGCTTGGTCAAGAGTATCATCATCAGGGTCGTCACCATCATCCATTTGACCAATCAAGTTTTGAAGGGCCGTGATAGTCATAACAATTTGTCTCCATTTGAGTTCCCGTAGTCTTTCAAAAACTCCTCGTTCTTCAGCACGGTTGACAAAGGATTTACTTTCTAAATACTTTACCAAGGCTAAAAGGTCTAAACGCCATCTAATTCCGCCTCTGCGATCTTTAGATTGAGCGTGTTTAAACATAGGTCGGTTGCGAAGGACACCGATAACTTCACGAGAGGTATATCTTCGTGGTTTAAGTTGCACCATCTTTTCAGATATTTCTGTGGAAAATCCGTAACCTTCGTGGGCCAAAAGATAATCTACAATATCAAAAACTAATGATTCCGTTAAAGGTAGTGGACGTGTGTCCCGCTTACGCTTTTGGGTTTCTGCTTCCTCAAATGGATCTTTGGAAAAATCATACCCTTTGGAATCCTTTGCCATTAAGAGGTCACTCCTCTTCTAACAACTCAGGTTCAGGTAGTCCTAATGATATTCTAACCATGTCTGCTTTTTCAGCATCGTAAGCCAACTTAGCGTCAGCCATTTCCATACCCTCGGCTACTTTAGCCTTGAGGTATGTTTTTCTACCGGACTCGAACTCCATGAGTGCCAGAATGGAAGCGTTATCATCATCCAAGGCTTGTTCGGAATCCTCACCGTTGAAAAGATCTTCAATTTCTTGAGTGGCAGCATAGGAATCAACAGAATCTACATTGACATATTCATCAATTTCATCGTCCATTACTTTTCCACTAACACCGTCTTTCATCTTGTCTACCATTTCAAAGGCTTGTATCTTAGTTACTCTAAATCCGACTCTTTGCCAGTATCTTGTCTCGGTCATGGTAAACCATGTGTCAGACAACCTATTTATATCTTTTCCTCGGTGGGGCTGACAGAAATAATTTTACGGTTTCTTTTGATAGCCTTGATCAGTTGTTCGGCATCGGTTACAGGGTCGCCCTCTATGAAATATAAATACCCACTATCTAATTGAAATTGAAAGAGATGCTTTAAGGCTTCTTCTTCAATAGTGTTCATTTAGATTTCCCCTTGGACTTTTTCCGGGGTTTGGCACCAAGACTCATATTAACTGCGGATTTCTCGTTATCAAGGTCGCCAGTAAGACATTGGAAACCACAATAAGAACGAGTAGTTACGACCTTGTGCCATTTAGCAGATTTAGTTTTATGCCATCCTAAAGTAACCATGTGTCCCATATCAAAATGATGTTCACAAGAACAACAGCGAGCACCGTCTTCGGTTTCTCGGCTGGTGGTGGTATCTAACCATGCTCCATTTTCATCAGTAATTAAGTCTCGGAAGCAAGCAATAGAACAAAGAGTATCTCGATTAAGATGTTCAACCCAGCGACCATTAGGAGTAAACAAAGTATCAGTGAATATAACGACAGGCTTATTGGTTTTTATTTCTTTACTACACATCACACATTCGCTCATCTTAAACACCTTCCCACAATAACCACTCGCCAGCAGATAACTGGTCTTTATGACTAAATAATCTTCCTACGGGGAAGCCATGAGCCTGACGCTCGTTATCGGCTCTTAACCTGCCACCACATTCTAAAGAATAGGGTTCTTTATGGAAATGAGATCGCCATTGGAAAGAAATATCGGAATCTACGGCAAGAGGTCGAAGATGATAGGTATCATCTAATTCGCCCACAAGGACGTGAAGTCCTTGGCCGCTGGATGAAACCCGATACCAGACCCTTTCAGGTCCGAATGACTCGGCCAATTGGCTTAAAGCCTGCTGGACAATATCATTATCTATGGCGACATCATCCCAATCAAAAGTTAACACTCCCATAGGAGTAATTAGTAACAACCTCTGTTATATAGTTTGAGATTATTTAGACTTTTTCCCAGACTTTGACGACAACCACAGTGACACCCAAAGCAATTCCTAATTGAACTAACATAGGAAGTCTACGGAATCGACTGGCGTAAGTCACAACAATCACTTCTTCATCATCTTGGAAGCCATAATGCCTCCAACAACAAGAAGGGCAAGACCCCCTCCATAGAGTAAGTAGTTAGGACCTTCTTCTTCAGTTCCATCATCAGAATCATCATCAGAATCATCGGTGCCGTTTCCAGTTCCATTTCCAGTTCCGTCAGTTCCGCCAGAAGGGTCAACAAGATCTGCAGCAGGTAGAACTTCAATGAAATAATCGTGTTGGCTACCAGTGTTGGAAAACTTCTTTTCTACTTCTTCGTCAGTGGACCTCCAGCCCATCATCCAAGGAATTGTAGTAACTACGCCATCCACTGATTCAGTTCCAGCAGCAGGAACAGTTACCACAGTAGAATAACCACCATCTCGGAAGATTTTGTCACCCGGGGCGAGAGTAAAGATTTTAGAAAGGGTTTTTGCAGCATTATGAAGTTTAATCTGCAAGGTTTTACCAGAATCAGCATCATTAACGAATTGGAATCCTTTATCGGAACGAGTTTTAATCAATCCATCGGCGTTATCGGTAGATCCAGATGTGTCCACGGTAAAGTTTGACCAGTGGGTAGCATCATAGTTAGTAACGCTATTGCCATCAATAGTGGCAGCACCAAATTGTTGAGTTGGAAGTGATAGCAAACTTTCTGCACTAAAGATTGGTAATGGTGTGTTAGTCTCGGCAGAAAACTTTCCGAATGAGTTGTTTACAGTAAAGCCCATGGTAGTAATAATACCATACTACTATTTATATTTACCGACTATTCTTCTTCTTCGGAATGTGTGGCCTCGTGATACCAAACCATGAGTTTGCTTAATTGCTCATTACGCCATAACACCCAGCGAACAAAATATATATTGGCAAAACCATGCAAGAGCACAGCGATCATAATTAAGTATACTATTGTTAAATCATCCATGTTACTCACCCGGCAATACCATTTTATCAGTTCCCATAATTAAATCTGCAAAGTCTTTTAAGTGTCCCGATTCTCCCATTCCTTTGGGTTCATAGGGTAGCCGTGTAACGCCTATGGCTGAAACTTCATGTTCTTGACATACTTTTTGATAATTAATAATCCATGGTTGTTGATTTTGATGTTCGGACCACACCATAGCCACGGCAGGATTTTCACCACGAGTTTCAAAGTGTTCTCCTAAGTCGGGAACAATGTGGTTAATAATAAGTGTATCTGCAGGAAGTCCAATGGATTGTAGGAAATTAACGGTGCGATAAAACTCCATGAATCCTGCCTCGGTGGGAATAGAGACCAACATAATCTTAGTGCGACTCTGGTCTTCTAAAAATGATTTTAATTCATCTATCTCATCACAGAAACTGGCCAACAATTCTTCTAATTCATCAGTATCACTACCTTTGAAAACAATGCCTTTGAGCAACTTGCCAGAAATCTTTTTCTTCATGCGGCGAATCTTAAGCAACATTTCTTTAATGGTGTCTGGGGCAGTCAGGGCTTTGAGAGTGTGTCCCGTAGGTGCAGTATCAAAAACGATTAAATCATATTCTTCTTCTCTCATAAGTTGTCCAAGAATCTCACAAGCACCCCACTCGTCTAAACCGGGGAGTGCTGACATGGAGACCACATCTGTGTCCATATTGGGAAATAAATTACTAAACATCGAGGCGAAAGCGTTTTTAACTTTAGTAACTCTTCCCGAAACGGCTTTAGCAGCATCAATATTCATGGCCCAAAGGTCGGGCGCAATTTCCTGAGCAGTAGAACTAATTTTAACACCTACTGTATCATCGGTGCTGTGAGCAGGATCTGAAGAAATAAGAATAGTTTTCAAACCTTGGCCTGCATAATAATGTGCCAAAGAAGCAGAAGTGGTGGACTTTCCTACACCGCCTTTGCCAGTTACCAATAGTAACTTCGTCATACGGAAGTATTGTGACCTCTGGTATTTATATCTTCTTAAGCCCACTCTTTTAAGAAATCTGCAGAAAACTCTTCATTTAAATCATCTAAATCTATTTTTATAATATCTTCTTTTTCGGTAACGATACTAAATTGACAAAATAATGGCTCGGTCTCGGTAGCAGAAGTGATGCCACTCATAATGGATTCCCAGAGCGATAAACACTCTAAGGAAATAGTAAGGTCTTCTTTAGGAAAGAATGGTGCTTCAGGGGTAATAACCATGCCCGAGGAAACTAATTCTCCTGAATACACAGTGATTTTACCAGCAGTAATCTTGAGTGTAACGTAGTCGGCAGTATTAAAATTATCCAAAGGATGTATAATTATTTTTTCTACTCGGGTTCCGGGATCCATTTCTACAGTGGCGATGACGGAACTTGTGCGGCTGATGGGTATTTTAAAGTCTTTGCTTTTATCCATTTTACTCCTCCACAGGAGTATTGGATTTCCCGCTATTTATGCTTTAGCCCCTCTTGCATCACTAATTTTCCGAATCCCGGCGTTTCTCTTCCGTTTTCTGTATGTCTCCGGAGGAAGAGTTGCCGAAAGCGTCAACATCCATCAATGCATCAGTATCTGGATTTGGTGGTAGTAGATTTAATTGTGGGAGTAATTTCTCAATGGATTCTTCATCCAAAGCATAGAAATCGCCTGCTAATTGCTCAGTGAGTTCTTCAGTAGCACTGGGTTTATGTGTGCCTGATTGTTCTCTCCTTCGTCGCATTTTCCAACCATGGTTTCTATTTTTAAGTATACTTTGATATTGTTGTCTTTGCTTTTCCATCCACTCTTCTATTTCTTCTAAAGACATTTCGGCTCCACTCTGTCCCAAAATCTTACGCTTATACCACTCTACGTTTTCAGGCGTAACTCGGAGTCCCAAAGTTTGAATCTCTACTGCAATAATAGAGTCAATCTCATCATACAAAACATAATTTAACCATACTTGCACCTTTCTACCCGTTGTTCCCGTAATTTTATAAGCCGTATTTCCATCATAACAAAGAAATGGACCTAAACCGGCGTAAGTAACGAAAGGGGTATAACCACCCTCGGTCCACGATTGCCCACTATATGGGCCGATATCGGGAGGGTAATCTGGTAGGTTTCGGAAGCAAAAGTAGTTAGCCCAGACATAACTTAAAGAAGTATCTTGAATACCTGTGGCAGAGGGGTAGGTTTCAGTAGTATTATAATCAGCCATACCAATCCAGACTAAACCATCTAAATTAGCACTTCCTTGTCGGGCTGCCCATAGACTGGAAGCAAAGATAGATGTGGTAGCAGTTTCAAAAACATCTTGCGTTAATGCATAAAAATCAGGAATGTTGGTGAAGTTTTTAGTTTGGTCTAAGAACTCATTGAAATCCGGAGTAACTGAAATAGCGGCGAAACCATTTCCTACTTCGGAAACAAGTTTATCATTATCAGCGAAAGTAAACATCCACTGAGCACGATCTAAGTCAAAGTCTGTGCACACGGCTCGACGGGTGGTGCTGGCACCACCGGGACACAACTTATTCATAGTATTGCCATAGTTTTTTATATTGAATCTGGAACTATTGTAGGCAGGTTCCTCTACGACGGCTGCACAACTCCATGTGAAGTCTCCAAAATTGTTGACTCCTAAAGGTCCAAAAGACGGTTGGAAATAATACTGATAAGGGAAACCTCCATCAGTATTCCAAGGATAATACTCAGACCCTGCTGCTTCTATGGCTGCAGAATTAGTATGTGAAATCAACAACCGACCTAATTCAAGGTTTAAGCCAACGTGGTTAATTTGCACTGAGTCTCGGAAATAAATGCCTTCGCCATCACTGGTTTGGAAACACTCGATATTAGCCAAGCCAATGGGATTTAATAAACTATATGGCTGGCTATATGGTGGACCACTACTACGGAAATAATCTAAAGTTGTGTTAATATCACCAACCAATGACCTCATAGTAGTGTAATCTCCTGTGCCGGGAGGGGTCGTAGCACCTACAACTATTGGTCGGAGTTGGCCCAGTTCATTACCATTGATAGTAATGTCATAATTAAAACGGGCACCTAAAGCCGGGTCACTCCACAAATTACCTGCTGCTATAACGGGACCCACTTTGGTTTTATTAGTAGTCGGTATACTAAGATATTGTTGTGGAATGGGAATATTGGTTTGAACTGCAGCATTATACCTAAGATCGTGCTGGTCATAAATGTCTGGTGAAGAAGTAGTAAAACCTTGGGGGGCGAAAGCACCCTCAAAAGGAACTCCTAAACGATACACACCACCCCATACGGGTTGTTCAGCAATCGTAGTCCAACTGTTAATAACGGGGTTAATGTTGATATCTATGTTGCCGGGGTCCATGACATGAACTGTAGGTCCAGTAAGCGGATTCCCAACACCATCAAAAGGTTTCCACCCTATGCCACCAACTACACGGTTTCTCCAATACCCGAGTAAACTTTGGCCCAAACCTGTAAAATCACCATAAGCATAAGTTCCACCTTCTCTGTAAGTGTGGAAACAATTCTTCTGACGGTCTACATTAGGAATTGTCAAGGAGGTGCCCTGTGTTTGAGTATACATCCATTCACTCGGCATGACAGCAGAATCCAAATAACCATCGGTAGTAAAATCAGCATCATCGGTCTGCGGTTTACAAGTGGTATTCACGCCCGGAACTGGAACCATTTTACGGGCTATGGCGGCTTCAGCCCATCCATACCAAGTTAGGTAGGGAACAATGGTTCGAGTATCAAAAGAAACTCCACTTTTACTGTCTGTAGCCAACCACGGTTGTAATAAATATATTTCGGCACGTTTTTCATTGGCACCGCCTATTAGTTCGTTAACTTGTAATAGGAGTGGGACGTTGAAGATCTGATTATTGATGGCAGGGTAATTGGCACGAACTGTGGGAAGTGGTTTGACAAAAGTAGCATTGTCTAAAGAAGAATTGGTGGGTGCTACAGTTAAATTACAAGCATTTTCAGCATTAACATCCTCTACGGCAATATTTCTACGAGTAAAACATTTATACCATGTGTTGTTGCCGTAATTACTGATCTCGGGTGTTGTAGCAGGCCCGACGAAGGGTTGGAGTGGAATCCCTTTTTCCAAAGCCGAAGCAAAATCACCAAGCACACCGGGGCTGGCATAGGATTGGCCTACGGAGGCTATAACACACAAAGGAGAGTAAATGGGCTTACCAACAGCATCTACTCGACTTGCTAAAGTAGAATTAGGATTAACAGTTACATCTTCTAAACAATTTCCAGTAAGGATTTGATAAGAAATGGCTGAAGTAACATCAGTATCTGGATTGGGTGGGAAAAGGGGATTAAAATTGGCAAAATCTGGGAACCCTGCTCCGTAAGCATTATTTTCAAAGGTGGGGTAAAATAAAGAAGTTGAACCCTGAAAAGAAAGAGTTCCTGCAGAAGTATTATATCCAGTAGTAATGCCTGTTAATTGCCGGGGAATAAATCCATGTCTCCATATTTCGGCATCGGTTATGGCGGTAGCAGGGCGGTCGGCCCTCATTAAAGGAGTCCAATAATTAGGTTTGGGATTATACTCACATTGGCCAGTAGTGGGCCAATTCTCCAGTCCATTTCCTTGGTAACGGGCCTTACAAGCCAAATAGTTAGAAGTGGCGAATGCCATTTCTGCTGGCTTTCTAATGGGGAACTGACCCACGAAAGGAGTAGGACAAAAAGGAAAAGTATTGGGTTGACGTGGACTTTTGTTTTCATATGTGAAAGTAGAGGTGGTGTCGGCCCGGGGGTAGAAGTTATCTCCACCTATTTGGGTAAGTTCGATTCCTATTTGGTGGGCACGATAAGTAACTTGTTCAAAAGGATATACTTGAATAGAACCATAACGGGCGGCAACACTACACCATGGAATTGCTAAGTTATTAGTGCCGAAATATTGGGCTTGAAAAGTTCCTGCGGCGGCTCCTGCGACAGCCCCCGAAAAAGCACCTTGGGTAGCCATACCACTACCACATTGGTCTGGTTGTCCATATCCCAAAGGAATGATGGGGTTTTGTCCGAATGAGTTGCTGCCACCAATAAGCCAATTATATCCCCAGTAGGAATACATATCTTCAAGTTCAACACCACCGATACCAGAGTTAAGGGAGGTAATCTGAGAGTTTTTATATTGGGGGTTAATAGTATCGTTAACTGTAGCACTATCAGTTCCAGTGTATTTATCATTAAATATATTTATTACAAAGGAATACATCACTGGCAGGAAATCCTGATTAGAATAAATTGACCATTTGTAACCATCGGTAATGTTAGTGCTATTGTGCACTACAGATCCATAACCCTCGCAAGGCATATAGCCAACGCATTGAATAACTAATGGTTGAGCACCATTACCTGACAATTCAGGTTCCATGGCTTCCCAGCCGTTTCTGGCATAGGTATTGAAGGTCCTATCGTCTATACACATATCCATCAAACCACCTTGTTGGTTGTTTTGTTGGCCGATAGGCTCTCCGCCGGTAAAATACGGATCGTTCAGGGCTGGGCCGGGAGATTCAGGTAATTCTATTTGGCTACGCATAGGTAATATGTGCCATGCAGCAGGGTCAGTCATTTCATCATATTTACAAGCCGCAAAAAAGCCATCCATAAAACCATTAAACTCAACAAAGGGGCTTTGCCATGCAGCATCCAGAGTCCCTAAATCAAACTCCAGCCCGGGAGTCCTGTCTAAAGTGCCTGCCCATTGGTTGTAGTTTAATTTACAACGATAATTCCCACAAAGAAAAACTGTGCCATTAGCACACATAATTTTATTTATAATCCATGAACCGGGAACGGGTTGAATACCTGCCCATCGTCCAGCAGAAACCTGATCAATAGTATTTCCGAAAGTATAACCTGATTGATTAGGGACTTCGGGTGCGGCTTCGCCATATCCAATGGCCATATTGTTTTCAAACCAAGCATGATAAGCAAAAGCCTTGTCTAAAATCAGGTCAGGTAGTTCCTCCACAGTAAGATCGAATGATAGTCCCAAGATATCACGGCCCTGTGTTAGTATACTCTTCAGTTAATTGATAAACGGCGGGAAACGGGGCTGTAGGGATTGTAAAGGGGTTGTATTCATTACAAGGTGAATCACCCGGAACAAATCGGGTCTCAACTTCAACAACTCGGTTGTAAGCAGTATATCTAACATCCCACCATGTTCCCGGTGGAATCTCAATAGGAATAAAAGATTTATAGGCTGGTTGGGCATTAACGCTTACTGGAAATGGAGCACCAATTCCGGAAATACCATCGTAGTCTCGACCATCCAAGGTTTGAAAATATCCAGTATCATCTAACAGAATGTTAACGAAACCACGAGGCCCCCAGTTAGCCCCACGGAGTTCATCGGCATTGAAACCGCCGGGGGTGGAACCCACATATTCTAACACAATAAATTGGTCGGCAGGAGTGTAAAGAGATTTAGTTAAAACTCCGAAACCATCATTGATATTGAGACCTACTAAAACCGATTGTTCTCTGTTTGCCAACTGATCAATTCGGATGATAGGTAGATTACCTAAGTCTTGGAAATCAAAAAGATATCCTTGACGACGAATGGCCATAATAAAACTAAGGTAACACTACTATATCAAACTTTTCCTCGGTTATCATCTAAATGATTCAACCTTCGCATGGCTCGTTTGGTAATAAGTTGTTCTTTGGTGATTCTTTGGGACTCTCCAAACAAATGTTGTTTTTGACGAGAAGTTCGCTTAGCCTCATCAATGGCAGCATTAAGTTCGGGAGTAAATAAATGGTGTTCAATTTGAGAAATCCATGCAGGAGTGGTGGGAAAGAAATTAGCCATGGGTGCTGGTGGTAATGGAACCAGACGAGTGTCTGGTTGGGCTTGGTGACGTTGCTTTAAGCCTTGGGCCTGAGCCACTCGTAACTCGTGTTGTCTTTCGGCTCTGAGGGCCTTCATGAAATCTTCGTGGTTACCCATTTAATCACCACTTGTATCTTCGTCTTAAGGCTTTAAAACGACTACGCCATGAACGCTTTTTGGAAGTTTTCTTTTTAGGTTTTGGAACTTTTCCTGATGCTTTATCTATCCAGTGCTTACCTGAATCTTCTATGGAGTTTCTTGCTTCAGTGATGGAACTTTGAACATTCCAGTATGCTCTGTTAGCCTTTCCGTCAGCCTGAGCAGGCCAAATAATAATACGATCGTTCTTTATACCAATGATTTGTGTGCTCGGTTGTGCACGACTTCCTGAACCAGTCCATTCTAAAGGTGGCTCACCTGTGGGGTGTGAAGTTTGATAATCGCTTCCTGAAGGGTGGTTGCTGGG
>TARA_R110001592_G_scaffold47860_3_pt1 | contig 38042 bp, 45 predicted proteins | sample TARA_R110001592 | Tara Oceans TARA_R110001592 (sample SAMEA4398387) | marine metagenome | biome: Polar Biome; feature: [SRF] surface water layer (ENVO:00010504); material: water (ENVO:00002006), including particulate matter (ENVO:01000060) such as... | depth 5 m | reverse complement strand
CATTAGCAAAACCTTTGCATTCAATTATCCATTTGCGTTTGTGGTTAGTAGCTGGAGATAAGAAATCAGGCAAATATGTTATTGCTCTAACTTTTTCTTTTCCTCTGTTTCTATAACCTGTTGTTGATTGTTCATAAGAGTCAGAAGTATAATAGAACCCTTGATGTAAAACAAACTTTTCACTTTCGTATTCGTGTTTAATTTTGTTTTCTTTTAATTTTCTGTAAGTAAATGCTTCTAATTTTGATCTAAATTTTATTCCGTCTACTTCTGTTTTTTTACTCTGTATTTTTGGTTTCCCTTTCCGTTTTTTGAATCTTTTCATATATAAATCGTTTCACTGTATTAAACCCATGAACAGCAATGGCATCAGATACGTCTTTTGCGCCCCAATCATTTGGAATACATAAGTTATCTAATTGATACTTTTGACATATCTTATCTGCCATCGCCTGTCCGGGGGTATCATTATCATAAAAGACAATTATTTTCTTGAATCTTTCTAGCAACAAGTGCATTTGCACTTCGCTGGGTATTTGCATTTCGGACTGCAACGCAACTCCGCACAATTGCATGGCGAACAGGCACATAACATCTTTAAGGGAAGATGTAATATATAAGAGCCCACCTTTATCAGGAAGTTGATTGTAACCTTGTACAATTTTTTTATTAGTGTTACTAAACCATTTAATATCTTTTTCATAAGGTGCATAAATTTTAAATTTGTTACCGAACCTAAAAGCATACGTTATTGTCTTACATGAAAATCTATTTTCATTAATCCAATAGTAAGAGATAGGCTCAACTGCAAAGATACTTAAAATTTCCTTATTTATACCAAACTTTAACCAGAATTCCGCGTCTCTCTTTTCCCAGGATCTGCGCTTTTTCTTTATGACTGTAACTTTTTTATTTTCAATTCTTTTATTATGCACAGTAGGCGTGTTATATGTTAACAGCCCCGTAGCTGGTGCTAATTTTAAATTAAAGTCATTACTTATTCTTATTAAAGATTGAGTAAAATTTAAATTAAACTTTTTTTGAACATATCCAAAACAATTAAATGTATGATTTGGATGTCCAAAATCTTTATATAATAGATTACCATTATAATTAACTACAGAAACTGAAGGTCTAGCATCTTCTCTTAGATCACTACAAAATTTTCTGCTTAATTCTATAAAATTAGGGCAATAGTATTTAAATATATCATATTCTGAAATCTTAGATAATATTACATCCGTGTGTAATATATCATTACTTGGTCTCGATGCTATCATATCTCTGTGTGTTAAAAATAAAAACACATCCACTGGTACCTTTGTAGGCCAGGACTTGAACAAGTAAATAGTAGTGGCGTATTAGACCAGGGCATGCATTCCCCCTATTTACTCAGGATGTGTTTTTATAAATTAATTAAAATGGAAGTTTTGCTTCTTCTGTAGTTTTTACAGAATCTCCCCAAGTATCAGTTTCGCTTGCGCTACTGTCTGGAGAAACTACTGCTAATACAGGGCTAAACTCTCCCCATTTTAATGTAGTATCAAACTCTGCATTAAATGATCCATACTCATCATTTAATGATCGTGCAAATAAATCATCTCTTTGCGGTTTAATTCTACCAAAATATTTAGTATATACTTGCTGGTATTTACCATCTTTAACACCTACTAATAATCTAACTTGATTACTTTTTAATGTATCTAGTAAAGATTTAACCTCAGTAACATCACCTGCTACTATTTTATCAATAGTATCAAAATATACATTATCGCCAGGAGCTACATTAGCCCAAGCCCTAATAAAATTAATTAATGTTTCTTCGCCGCCAAATGCTTTTCTAGATGTCTCAGGCTTTTGCCACCAGTCATAGCTAGGAGGATTTTCACTCCATGTGCTTTGACCTACACAGTTAAGCCATTGATTTTTACCATTTTTACTAATTTTAGCTTTATTCTGCATAAGAATTTCTAATCTTGTAGTAAGATCTTCATTTTTTACCCAGAACACAACTTTAAAATAGTCTTCACCATTTAGTTCTAGAAAATAATTTGGTTCTGTTTTTACTTTAATATCAATACCATGTAGTTCTTCCATTGTAGGATTAACTGCTATTATGTTAAAGTTTGAAAGTCCAGAGTAGCTTTTAATACCACCTACGACTTCTTCATTTGAATTGTTGCTTTTTATCGCCATTTTAAATAAGTTTTTTATTGTTAATAATTTGTATCACTTGCCCAGTCGTCAGCTTTAGTTTCTATTTCACTGATTTGATCTTGAGTATCCATAACTTGTCTACCCTCTATCTCCTCTTTTATAGCATCTTCTATGTCGATTTGACCAGGAAGAACATCTTCGTTTACATCGTCAACAAAACTGAAAGATAGTTTTCTAATTTTTTTAGCTTTTTTACCTTTTAGTTTTGGATGATCAAACATTTGCTTTACTTCCCATGTTTCTAAATCATACTTAGTTTTAATACCTGTCCTATCTATACCACTTTCTAGATCTGCTATGATCATTGAAGTAGTGATAGTTTCTGGAGTTGTGTTAGACTCCTGAGCTTGATTGTTGTCTCTAAATTCTACCATTTGTTTAAGTTTGTTAAATTAATCTATAAAAATTTTATCCCACTCAAGTTCCATTTCTTGTCCCTTGAGATGATCACAACGTGATCCTGCAGTTATATCGTCCATAGAATTAAATGATATCATAGTGCTATCACCTTCTCTATATATATAACCAATTGCATCAGCATTCGCACATGTTATTTGTTTAATCTTACCTGTTAAATCAAGATCTTTAGAAGAGACTTCTTTCCCTTTCTTATCTAGCATCTTGTCTTTAAGGTGACCAACTAATATAATATGATCAGCTAACATGTTTAATCTGTCCATCCATTTCTTAAAAGCCATTCTAAGATATAGGTAGCCAGCACCATTAGGTAATGATAACACGGAGGTTCCTTTACTATCTTTATCAAAGTTCTTGCCCATAGGCGTATTTTGATAAAGTTTTTTACCTTCGTGTTCACACCACTCTTCAAGTTTTGTAACTGTGTCAATAGCTACATACTTGTATGGCTTCTTTTGTTGCATAATTGCTTTACCAATCTCTGCAAGTTCACTTAAATTAAGAGCTTTTACTTTTAAAGCTTCTATCATATCTGAACCTTGCTCAAGATCAATGATTAAACAATCATCCAATTTACTTAACATTGTTGTTTTGCCTATTTTAGGCGGGCCATAAATGACCATGTTTTTAGGAGACTTACGCAAAGCCCCACTTTTCTTTTTAGGTAATTCCATTTTAAAATATATATCTGATTGTGTTCCAAGGCACTACTTTACTGTGTGTATCCTGAAACCGGTTAATTAATTCTTTTTTAATACCACGCTTGTACCTGATATTTTTGCCTCCATATTGAGACATCTTAGGTTCTTGCCATTGTTCTGTCCAAAGATCATCTTCTGCTTTAGGATTATCTTTTAAATTATATTCATGTCTATTTTCATTGTGTGTTAAAAATATACATTCAGACAGTACTTCATTTTTGTAGCTAACATAGTCATTAACCATTTCAAATAATTCTTTGTAGTCTTTAGTCCACCCATGGTATGCTATTATAGGACTATAGTTTATATGCACATCATAACCAGCATCAATAAAAGCATCAATAGCTTTAATACGATCTATAATTTTAGATGTATTAGGCTCGTGTATGTCAGCTCTATTTTGAGGCATTAAACTAAATCTAATTCTAATTTTACCTTGCGGGTCAAATGCTGTTAGATCCGGGTTAACATATTTAGTAGCAAAGCTACCCATTGCAATCTCATGATCTCTAAAGAATGCAAAAATTTTTTCCCATTCGTGATATTTTGCATGTAAAGCAAAATCCTCGTTACAGCTTATATCATAAGTGACATATTTTTTATGAGTTTGATTAGGCTTTTTAACCTGCGCAAACCATGCATGACTATTTATTTCTGTTAATATATCCTCTGTATTTGTAGCAATAGATAAACCAACTGGTTTATTACGCTTCATATAACAGTATGAACAATTATACAAACAGCCATGCCCAAAACTGGGTGATATATAATCCGTAGATCTCCCAGACTCTCTAATTTTGAAAGATTTTCTTTTTACTTTTTGTATCATCGCTCGTTAATTGTAAATGTTGACATATCAGCTTCAAAAGGTATTAAACCTAGTAAGCCATCTCTATTCTTTTCCATATGACATGCTAATAAACCTACAGGATCTTCTTCACAGTAATTAGCGGTTATACCATAAAGATCATTAGGCCTATTTAATATCATTACTACATGCGCATCTTGACCAATACTGTCACCACCAAATAGATCTGTCAAGAGAGGCTGATATTGATTTTTAGCTCTGTGCTCTTGCTCTATATTTCTATTTAATTGAGATAGTAGTATATTAATAGTATCCATTTTAGCTTGCAGCCACATACATCCTTTAGATATTTCATTTAATTTCTGAAGCTCGCTGTGTTCGCTAGATCCTTTAATAAGACGTGAATGGTCAAATACATTTATAACTGTAGCTTTAGGTGATTTAGTAAACACCTGTTCATTTGTTTGTTTAATATATTCCATAGTTCTAGGTATACTATTAAAATAAACAGGGTACTTTCTAAATCTATCTACACTGTTGGCATAGTTTTTGAACTCTTCTTCTTTAAGTCTAGCCTCAACAGATAATAGTTCACTAACTTCTTTCTTAACATTCTTAGAAGCACTACGCATAATTTGTTGATAGCCTGGCATCTCAAAACTCCAATACAATACTATTATATTTTTATTTGCATTGTTATCTAAGACATCAAATATCATTTGATTACTGAATGCTGACTTACCTACGCCAGGTCGGCCTGCAATTACATACATCTTACCTTTTTGTAATCCTCCTAATAAATTTTTATTTAATCTTTTCCATTTTGTAGGGTACACATCTCGTTTACCCTCCATAGCATTTTTAACTATTACTATAGATTGGTCAACAGATTTATCTATAGCTTGAAATCCTCTTCCATATAATATATCAGAGTTTTCTTGTGATTCTTCCTTTATCATGATCAGTAGTATTTATATTAATATCTTCATACTTTTCCCAAGTATGATTATTTATCCATGTTTCTAAATTTTGCATATAACCTAAATTATCCTTCTCATGATGTAATTGAGCTTGCAAACATTTAATAATATATTTATGCAGGTGGGGTTTATGCCCTACAAGCTTTTTATATTTTAATTTTGCTTTCTTATTACTATGTGCATTTGGATCTTTAGCTCTTAATACGCGATCACCTCTCCCAGGAGAGATAACTTTAAACGGATATAAATTTACTAACTCATCAAACATTTTATCAAAATCACTTCGATGTAAATCTAAAAATTTATCTGTTACAATAAATTTTGTTGGATCAGTACCTTGCTTATCATTCAAGATAATCCAACCATCAATTGCTAATCTTTGAGGACTGATTCTAAATGGAACACTACCTAAATATCCAAACGCTTTTCTCCAGATAATATATACATATATAAAATCATCTGGAGTTAAGCTATGTTCTTCAATTAGGCTTAAATCAATTTCAATTTTCATTATTATTATTATATTTTGTCAACCCAGTTGACATTAGTTAAACCTTTAACTGCCGACTTTAACCATTTTTCCTCTTGAGTGTTTTTTACATATAAAACTATTATCTTTCCAACTTTATTCTCTTGGAATCTTAATAGTCTACCTACTCTTTGGATCATAGTTAAAGATTTACTTGTTAAACCACATATAATACCCATGTCTGCGTCTGGCACATCAAAACCTTGATTAAGAGCTTTAGTAGAGCACAATACTTTTTTCTTATTTGTCTTAAATAATTTTAAAGCTTCGTCTCTTTGCTTCTTTGTTTTCTTGGAGTGATATGCTACTGCTAGCTTACCCAATGAGTCACACATTTTATCAGTGAATTCATTAGCGCCAGCAAATGTAAGGATTTTATTGTCAGGATTTTGTAAAACAATAGTTTTTAGTGCATCTATTTTATTAGATGCAAAGTCAACTACTACTTTACGAGCTCTAATAGCTTTGTAAAATAACACAGCCCATTGTTTTTCATGGCCTTGAGCATTCTTACTTGCTAATATTCTCTTAGCTTCATTAAAAGCATCAAATTGTCCCAATTTATATTTATAGTGGACAAACATATTATTTGCTTTTTTATAAGCTGTTTTCTCTTCCTCTGTTAAATCTACAGACATGCAATGTATTTCATACGGGGAAACAAGTCCCAACTCTACACAGTCATCTAATTTTAAACGATAGACAATAGGAGCAAGTTCCTCAAGCTTAGCTTTATATTCTAAGTCTTCAGGAATAGTAGCCGTTAAACATAATAATTTGTCATATTTATTATTCTCAAAGAATTTATAGTGTTGCGGACTTAAGCCTAAATGGATTTCGTCTGCAACCACTATTCTATATTCTCTGTTCTTAAATTTATAAGCTGATTGATAACATTGGATTTCTACTCTATCAAGTATATCTTCGTATCCCCATTTTATAAACTCATCTCTAAATTGACTCTGTAATTGTGTTGTTGGTACTAACACCAAAGCATCATCATTAGGGTAATGCTCTAACATCTTGCCTATTGCTAGCACACCTACTCTTGTTTTACCAAATCCTGTTCCAGCGATAATAGATCCATGGAATTTATAATGGGCCCACAAGTTAAGTGCTTTTCTTTGTTCTTTATCTTTTTTCTCGATACAGTTACTCATTGTTTTAATCATAATTTATTCCATTTCTTGCCAATAAGCTCTACTACAACTATTATCACAAAAGTCATAAGTTGAGTCTTCTCCGCAATGTTTACATTTTACTTTATTAACCTCATCTTGATAAGGTTCTCTATCCCAGTTATAACTCATATATTTGCTGTTTTAAGTTTACGTTCTAATAATTCTATTCTTAATAACATATTATCAACACAGTCATATATATTATGCTCAACATATTCATTTGAACTTACTACCTTTTCTGCTTTGTCGTACATCACACTATAATCTGGATATACTTTATATAGAACATCATGCATTTTTTGATGATGTCTTACATTTGCATGATCTTTATCAAAATAAGCTCCTATTTGAATTGCTGGTAACTGCATCTTTTCTTGCAATAATACATAGCACACACGCCTTGCGTCTATAATATGTCTTTGCCTCTTTTTAGTTAAAAGAGTTCTCATTCCTATACCTAATGCTTTAGATACAAGGTCTATTATATGCAAGGTCTCTTTATGTCGAGGACTTGCTTCATTTACTTCGTATTTCATAATTTATTTCTTTTTTAAAGAGTCTATCATAGCATTAAATTTATTTCTTAATTGCTGAATGTTATAAACTTTTTTATATTTATTATTATAAGTGTATTCTACACTAACTTCTTTTGTTTCTTCATATGTATGTTTACTTTTATCCATAGTATAAATTATTTTGACCAAACATTAGAAATATTAGTGTCAGCTTTGAGTAATCCATTTCTTACTATCACTTTAGCTGCTACCTCCATAAGTTCAGTCATTTTTAACTTCCACTCTTCTGCATAGTCTTTATGACAGATAGTGTCTATCTGATCATGCACAGTCATTACTATTTGAACATCAACTTTATTCATTTTAATATATTCATGAATAAGTGTTAATGCCTTTTTAGTCATATCTGCACTTGCACCTTGTATAGGTGTGTTTTTACTCGCTCTTTCTATCGTTCCCAATTCCATTATAGATGATCTATGATTCCAAATTTTATCATACCATTTGTCAAACCATCTCTTTCTATTGTACGGAGGAAATGTGCTGATGTAGCCGTATCTCTTACCAAAGTTTCCTAACTTTACCAAGAACCCCCCGATTTTTGGAAAAGATTTGAAATACTTTCTGATAAGAGATTTGGCTTCATCTATAGATATTTGTAGAGTGTCACTTAGTTTATTTGGACCCATACCATATGCTAATCCAAAATTAATTGTCTTAACATTTGTACGCAGCTTTGCATGCTTTGGACATTTGCACTTAGTCCTACCCCTAAGATAAGCGCAATCATCTTCAGCTGAGTTACCCCATTCATCCCCATAAACAAGTTCAGCACAAACACTATGTAGATCTTGACCACCTTCTAAGGCTTCAAGCCACACAGGATCTTGAGAACCATAAGCTATGACATTTAGTTCTTGACTTGCGTAATCTGAACTTACAAACACCCAATCTTTAGGTGCTATAAAACAGTTTCTAAACTCGTTGTCTGCAGGAATCTGCTGCATATTAGGATCACTAGATGACACTCTACCAGTATCTAATATTTGGTGAAAGTTTGTATGAATCTTTCCATCAGATTTTAAATATTTAAAAAACTTTTCACCATATGATGTACATAATTTCATGTACTCCTTATATTTTATATATGTTTTAACTAAAGAATAGTTATTTCTGTATTTATATAACTCTTTACCGTTTACATTATCTAATTCAGGTATTAATTTCTGCATCACTGCTAACACTTGTTTAGGTGAATCCCAGTTAATACCAACTTTTCTTATCTCATCTTTAGAAGTAAATAAATCTCCTTGTATGTATTTTAATACAAACTTTTGTAGTTTAGGATGATTTAAAACTATAGTATCTAGTAGTTCAGAAACCTCTTCACCACGGTTACAATAAGTTTTACTTAACCCTTTCCATTTTTCTACATCTATACTTAAGCCATTGTATTCGATTTCAGCAAACGCTAATGCCGCTTTGCACTCTAATGTAGCCACAACCTCTAGGTCTTCTTCTAGTAGCTTATGTGACTGCTGCTTAGCAATTTCAACTAAATACTCTACATCTTTAGCCCCATAATATATTTGTGACTTTGTAAAAGGTCTACCTTCTAAATTTATAAATTGATTTCTTACTGATTTATCTAACTCTTCTTTACAATATCGTTCAACTAGTGCATCCAATCCAAACTTTACATTCTTTCTACCACAATATAATACTCTCTCTGCTAAAAATGTATCATAAACATGAGACAGCTCTATATTAGCCCATCTCTTAATAAATTTATAATCAAACTTAACATTTTGTAGTAGTTTTATTACTTTATCACTCTCCAATACTTCTTTTAATGGCTCTATAGACACACATCTTGTATCAATAACCCACTGATGTTTTGCATCACCTATTTGAAACATTATCATTTTCTTGCATGTAAAGTCCATTCCTTCTGTCTCTGTATCCACAGCTAGTACTCTATCTACAGACTCAAGGTTAGGATCATGCATTTTAATGCCGCAATACGCTACAAGAGCATCCATGTTTGCATATGAATCATCATTTTGTTCAAGGGTGCCATTACAAGTATCTATAAAGTGTATATTATTCATTTCTCTATGTTTTTAAGGTCATTTATCTTATCTCTAAATCCATTTACGTAATTGACAATTATTCTACCATATCCTGTAGAGTATTTTAACCCTCCAAAGGCAAATACTTGCTTCTTACTTTCTAGTGCTTTCTTATAAGCAGGCACAAAGCTTTCATCAAACGATCCATCTTGAATCATTTGACTCATCCATTTCATTTTACCCATGACATTTAATTTAATCATTAGAAAAAAATGAGGCGATAAATTAATACCGCCTCACACACACACATTGCTTGATTTTTAGTAGATTATGACTCCTATTACAGTTATAATAAAGTTTATTACAACAATCAAACAAATATAAACAAATATATTATAACAAACAAGCGTTATAACATATTTTTTTACAACAAATTCTTAAAATCTTCACCGTTGGCTATCAAATGGATATTCTTACCCATTTCTATTTTTATATTATCATTCAGTGGTTCTTCAAACATTTCATAATTGTCTGACAGCCAAGGACATATGTCCCACGGTTTAGTAAAAGCACTTGTACATTCTTCTATGAATAGTAAGGCTTCATTCTTTGTTGAAAATTCTTTTGTGTTAACATCACAAAGCATCTCAATGGACGCTGCATGATCCCCGAAGAGATCACATTCGTATTTTATATAATACATAGTTAAGGTTTTTAAGGTTTTTAAAAGGTTTTAATTACACGAGTGAAATACGTTACCATACTTCAAATCCTCCACAATGTCTCAGGAACTGTACAAATTCTTCTACATGTTCTACTTGAGTCGTATACGATGGATATATTTTCTTAGTTTCTTTTCTTGTTCCTAATCTTACTGGTAAATCAGTAATTAACTCGTCTGTACTATATTGAGTATCTAACATGTCCTCCTCTTCTGGTGTTAATTGTAAGAAGCCGCCATCTCGTGTAGTCCAAGAGCCCATATTAAATCCAAACTGTGTAATATTTTGTTCCTTCATGTCCTCCATCATGTCTTCTAAATATGATGCTACTCTATTACATGTGTCCTGATCTTTAATACCATGACCACTATTATATCCCATCCCATCTAATGTATCTTCATCAATATTTAAATTAAATAGTTGATTAACAGCATAAATAGCCATGTGTATTGGTCGCCAACTCCAACAATTAGCTCTAAAATATACTCCTACGTTAGCGTCATCCCAATCTTTCTCTATTTCTAGATAAAATGAGCGTGCTTTTTCTGATAGTTCATCCCAATTACTTGGAAATACAGGCTTATCACCTGTAATCTTTGGGTTTATACCCGATATGTCCATTCCCATAATTATCTATGTCTAAAGTTATTAAATTGATTTTGATACATGCGTATAAATGCTGTACCTTTATTTATCTTATCTTCATTTGTACTTGGTTTTAAACTTAATATTACCTTAAGTATTTTAGCTATTTCATTTATTATCTTAGCTTCTGTCCCAAGCATCTTGTACTTATAATTTTTTAAACTCTTCATATTATTATTTTTATAATACTACATAGATGGAGAACGATAATCTTGAACACAAAGTATAACAGGATTTATTAATAAAATCTTATTAAATTGATTACAACTCCATCTATATAGTAAATTAGTAAATTATGTGTGATTAGAACAAGATCCTTAAACTCGTTCTAATCACACTCAAAGTTAGTATTCACCGCATTCCATTAAGTAAATACTAACAACCACCAAACATCATATCATTAATTTTTCCACATCTATCACAGTTAGCTATTATTTTGTCTTCAATAAGGTTACCCTTATCAAAGCCGCAATCATCACAATCAATTATGACTCTTGCATCTCTCTTTATTATAATGTTTATTATGTTTGGTAAATCTGGGTCATGCTCAACCAACTTAGAAATAGGATCATAAATATATCCTACTTCTAATAGTTGAGTCTTTTCGTATGCAGTTAAATCTTCCATAACTATTTAGTTAGTTTCTCATTAACTAATACTAAGGCAATTGTGCCTAAATATATAAAGAATGAACCAGCAAAGAATGTAATCAATGCTTTCCATCCCCAAATAAATGCATAAACTATAATTGTTAGGCCTACACCTAATGTTCCTAATACATATGTTATTAATATGAGTGTCTTTAATGTGTTTAATATTTTCTTTTTCATAATATAATATTTTAATGTGTGTGTTAAATATAATGCCGCTCGCGTGTGTCAACATTAGTTGTGCTCGCGGCAAATATATGGTTAAGTTGTTTAATTAAATCATTAGACTGTTGCGATAGCAACACCATTAGTAAGCAACGAAGTAATAGTAATGCAATTAAGCACTACTATTACAACGAAGGTTAATACTACTGGATTGATACTTGCTCTTCAGTTACAACTCGTGTTTGTGGTTGTGAACTGATGCCTTTCTTGATTGGTTGCGATGGCTCACGACTGTCAATTTGCAAGTACTCGTCAACTGGCTCTGTGTCTACAATGTTGTTAACAGAGAAAATGTAGCAACCATTGCTGGTTGGGAAATCAAATTCGCCGTTGCCTGTTGGTATTTTCTTGATGCTTTCAACTTGTTCCCAAGAGCCTAACTGTTTCATACGCTCTTCATCACGGCGAGTAGGATTTGTGTACTCGTTGTGTTGAATTCGTAGTCTTTTGTTATTGTCAAGGAAAACAGGATTGAGAATGTTAAGTGGCAAAATCATTTTAGTTTTACCATTAACATTTTCTGCAACGAAGTCGCCTAGCCTTGACATAACATCTATGCCTAAGTCTTCGCTAAGCTCCATAGCACCATACAACACAAATGCTCGTTGTGCTCTTGCTTTGAAGTTATCGTTAAGCCTGTTAGCACGAGATAGAATAGAAGACATTTGTTTGCCTTTCTGTTTCTTCTCAGCAAGATGAAGCATAAACTGTGGTGAACCATTGCTGTCTTCCTTGACTTGAATGATGTCCACGAGTAACGAGTTGCCGACTGACAATGTATCTATTGAACCAGAGTTCTCAACATTGAGTGAATTAACATTAGCATTTGATGTAGCACTTGCAGTGTGCTGTTGATTTAAATTATCCACGATAGTAGTATTATTTAAAATTAATAACTGTGTGCTTGTGTGTTATACTATACAATGTATAGCGAAGTGTTAGTGCACAATAACTAACACAAAGTGCGCTGTGAGGCCTGGCCTGCGAACGCATTGTTGCACTTAATTTGGTAACCGGGGTACCTCAAAGTGCAAAAAATAGTTGGGGTCAATGTTTATATACCCCCACGCGCTCACTAATCTTCCTATTAAAAATTTTTTTTACACAAAATTTTTTTTAGCTTAACATATAGTTAACATTAGATGTGTATATTGCAATATGAAGAAAATAGAAATTTCAAATTATGTATATATTTCATTGATGGTACTTGGATATATCATAGGAATGTTGTAATATTGCATTGGAGTCTAGATCACCCTAGAGGGCGAAAGTAGTTATAGGGTCAGAAGTTGGGTTTACTTATTTAGTTAAGGTTGTCCCCAATAACTCCACAAATTGTTTTGATATAAAACTTAGGTGGGAATAATACTATAGGTTGAAAGAAATGTACCCACGAAGGCTAAACACGGTAAGCGGAAATTCAAAATTAAACTAATTTTCAAGGGGGAACCTGTATCCAAAAACTAAAAATATGTATGTTAAAAGATTTGATAAAGACTTTGTTAAACAATTATATAATGAGATTCCTAAACATATTTTAGACAAATATGAGCTTAAATCTAATAGTGATTCTGGTGTATTTAGATTTAATAAAGAAGAATTAGAAAGTGTATATTTAAGTCTTAAAACTGAACACGCTCAATACTATGCAGCAAAATATTCTTATCCAGATTTTAAATTTCAATTTATTTATATAAGAGATAGTCATGCTGCACCTAATGGAGATAGTGTAGAATGGAGATATAATGCTGATCTAGAAAAAGATGGTAAGTATATAAAGCAACCATCTCTAGCTTCAGAAGGAATTGCATATAGAAAAATACTAGATAAAGGTAAAAAGGTAGATACAATCTATCGTTGGGGAGATCTTCCTAACCCTATCCAAAATTTGCAAGTTCTCAAACCTTATATAGAATGCAAAGATTTTATTCATACTGACTATAGATGGATGCATAAAGATACAGATCCGTCAATAAGATATATAGTATGGCATCCTTTACTAAGTCACTACAACCATCCCCATAAAAAAAATACAAAAGATTAATTTGGTTTTATAAAAAATTTTATTATATATTTGCAGAGAACTAATTTATAATAAAATGTCAAAGAAAATAAAATTCCAACCTTACGGACAATGGATACTTCTTCCAAATCCAAAAAAAAGAGTAACAGACTCAGGTATTATACTAGATGATAAAACTGCATCATCTATAATTACTAATGTATTAAAAATAACAGCTGTAGGACCTGAATGCACCTTCTCAAAAGTAGGAGACACTGTAATGGTAGATCCAACTGTAGAAGCGCGTGTACTACATTTAGATGAGGGAGAATTTATATTAGTAGCAGAATATCAGATTTTAGGTAAAATGTAATGAAGGGTACTGTGACAATAAGTATAGGTGATTATGAAAAGTTGACTAAAACTCATAAAGAGGCGCTTAAGATGAAGGATGATATGATGATGACAATGAAAGAGCTTCAAGTATTTTTATCTTTTCTATCTACAAGATCTAACTTAGAGTTATATATTGAAGAGTATAATAAACAAGCTAAATCTTCTAGAATATTACTATCTGGAGGTAGAGCTGTAATTGAAAAAATATAGATGAAAGTAAATATAAAAGCAAATAGTATTTTTAAAAGAGTCCAAATTTGGAATGGAATTTTTAATCTTACAAATAAAGAATTAGAAATTTTATCTGCATTTATTAAAGTTAATCTAACATCTAAAAGTAAAAATTTTTGCACTAAAAAAAGTAAAGATGATGTAGCAAAGATTATGAGTTTTGATGATCCAAATACTTTAAATAATTATATAAAAAAATTAAAGGATAAAGGAGCTCTTAAATATAAAAAAGGAACATATAGTTTAAACAAATTATTAAACCCTAAAGAGACAAAAATTGAAATCAATCTTGTATAGAAATTACGTAATAAAAGAATTTGCAAAATGGCCTTACACTATCTTAATAGTATATGATAAAAAAGGTAAATTAATAACTGTAGAAGTAAGCGAATACGAAAATGACTAAAAAGAAAAAAATGCCAAGCATATTTAAAATGGCAACAAACTTTGCTAAAGATCTTGGTAAATATATAAAAGAAGGAGCGCCAAATGTAACACATGCGCAGTATACAAGGAGATTAGAAGCTTGTACTAAATGTCCTAACTTAGATTTAATGAGTATGCGATGTACGTTATGTGGATGTGCGGTTGAGCATAAAGCTAAATGGAAAACAACTAATTGCCCAGATAAACCTAGTAGATGGGAAGCTTTGTATAAAGATGTTAAAACTCCAGAAGATGATGAAGCTAGAAAAGCTATACAAGCTAATAAACTTTTACATGATGCTCTAGATAAAGGGCTGTGGGATCCTAAAAAACCAGAAACTGCAGTACCTCTTTTAGAAAAGATGGGATACCATACAACTGTAAAGAAAAAAACAGACGATTGTGACGGATGCGACAAAGAATGAAGAAACACCAAAAGAAGAAGTTCCTAAAAAAGAGGATATAAAACACGGTAAAACGTTAAAAAAATTCCACTCTAGTAAGGCACCTTCTTTACCACGTATAGAAAGACTACCTATACAAAATGTTTTTAATTTACTCCCTGAAGAATTTAAACTCCCTTCTGTAGCAAAGATAGCTTGTATTAAGTATCCAAAATTGCAAGAAAGTTTAGATAAAGATGGGTATGACCCAAAAAAATATAATTATATAGTTTTGCAGAGGAGAGGTAGAAGCCATACTACGGATATAATAAATGGTAAAAAAAGAGTTATGATGTTGCACACATCTAAACCTAATATAAAAATAAGTATAGTACGTGTAGAAGCTCTCCCTTATAGAATGTCTAAAGGTGAACTGAAAAAACAATATGGACAATAAAGTAATAATACAAAAATTAGCAAGCAAGTATAATCTACCATTGCAAGTTGTAGAAGATATTGTTTACTCTCAATTTAAATTTGTTTCTAAAATTATTAAAAAGGGAGATTTTGATTCTGTAAGATTGCCATATTTTGGAAAGTTTCATGTAAATAAAAATAGATTAAAATATATACAAAAGAAAAATGGATCTACTAACGATAAGTGATAATAAAGTAATACCCTCAGCATATACTTTAACTATACCAGAGTTTAAATCTTTAGGGGTATTAGAATTAGCATATGTATATTATATGTGTGATCATAGATCTCCCTTTTCTGTGTATGACATAGAACGTAGAGAGGAAGAAGTAATTAAAAGTGTATTTAAGAAAAAATATAAAATAACAAGTAAAGTAAAAGCTGCTTGTGATGTATATAAAGATTTAACAGAAACCTCGGCAGTTAAATTATTAAAAGCTGCTAGAAATTCTGTTACTAAGTTAGAAAAATATCTTAGAGATATAGATCTTACTATGATAGATGATAATGGACGTCTTATGTTTTCTGCAAAAGATTTAGTCCAAAACTTATCTAAAATGGGAGATGTTATCAATGGATTATCTAAATTAGAAGAGCAAGTTAAAAAAGAAGAACAAGTAAATAATGCTAATCGAGGTGGTGTTATAACAAATAAGTATAGTCAATAAAATTAAAAAAATGAAAATAGATTGGATAAATTGTTGGAATAGTTACAAAAAAAATAGTATCTTTGATTTCACACTTAGGGCAGGATTTCTTACAATATTTGAAATTTACCTTAACTTTGATATCAATGAATATAGATTTATGATATTTAATTTAGGGTTTGAGCTCTGGAAAAAATAAACAAATGTACACTTATAAAGCAAAATGCACAAGAGTAGTTGATGGTGATACTATCGACGCTAGTATAGATCTTGGATTTGATATAACTATTAATAAAAGAATTAGACTAGCGGGTATTAATGCACCAGAGTCTAGAACTAGAGACTTAGAAGAGAAAAAGTTAGGTTTAGCCGCCAAAGAAAGATTGAAAGAATTGATGGTAAACGGAGATTTTATATTGGAGAGTAAGGAGGTAGGTAAATATGGTAGAGTTTTAGGCAATCTAATTATACAGTCAGATGATGATTCTCCTATAAACATTAATAACACTTTGGTAAAAGAAGGTTATGCAGTAGAATATGATGGAGGAAAACGATGACATGGAATTAAATTTTTATCAAGATTTAGCCTTGTATAACGAAGCGATGAATAACGCTTATCTTATTATTACAAAAGAAAAAACAGTTGATGATATTTATCATGAGATAGAAAGTGGTACTCCTGAACCTTTTTATTTACCTTTTGATCCTATAGATAAAGACGGAAGAGACTCAGGAACTATAGATCTTTTAATATCTCATTTTGAAGAATTAGAAGATTATGAAAAATGTGCTAAGTTAATTAAGATTAAAGATATATGCTCAGAGACACAAACAGAATTAGACCCGCAGCTTTAACATTTATTAAGCATGGATATTATACTTCTGCACTTTCTGGGACTAAAGATTATTACGAGTATTGGGATAATGAAAAGAAAAGATGTTTATATGGATATACATCAGGTGACTTAACAATTACAGGTAATCACTATTTTTATTTAAATTATTGCCCTATTGACAGGTCTGTTGATGAAGAGCTTCCAGATGGAACAATTATAGCAAGACGTGAAAGAACTTTTCCAGCATTTTATGATGGAGATTTTAAATATTTTAATGCTATAGATATAGCAAGAAAAACTGACAAACATTTAGTTGTATTAAAAGCTAGACGTAAAGGATATTCATATAAGGCAGCAGCAATGTTATGCCGTAACTATTTTCATGTAAGAAATAGTAAAAATTTTGTATTTGCAGGACAGAAAGAATATCTGATTGGAGATGGATTATTATCTAAAGCTTGGGAAATCCTTTCTTTTGTAGATGATAATACAGCATGGACTCAACCTAGATTAAGAGATAGGGAGATGATTAAAATGTCTGGGTATAAAAAAAATGTAAATGGAGCGGACGTAGAGCTTGGAATGAAAAGCCAAATAATGGGCGTATCGCTGAAAGACGCTCCGGATAAAGTGAGGGGTAAAGCTGGAGAGCTTATATTCTTCGAAGAGGCAGGTTCCTTCCCAGGTTTGTTAAAAGCTTGGGAAGTTACTATGCCCGTAATGCGTCAAGGGGCTAAAACTCTTGGTACTATGGTAGCATTTGGTACTGGTGGTACAGAAGGTTCAGACTTTGCAGGAATGGAGGAGTTATTTTATAACCCAGAATCTTATGACTGCTTATCTTTTGAAAATATATGGGATGCAGGAGGTACAGGAACAAGATGTGGGTATTTTATACCTATTGAGGAAAACTTAGAAGGATTTATTGATGATGATGGAAATTCTAATAGAGAAACTGCTAGAGAGTTTGAAGAAAAGAATAGAAATAAAAAGAAAGGAACAAATGATCCTAAATCTTATGATCAGTATATAGCTGAGCATCCTATGAATCCTAGAGAGGCTACATTGCAAGTATCTTCTAATTTATTTGATATAGCATCTTTACAAGAGCATTATAATAATGTCAAAGTTAATAATTTGCATGCTATTGGTAATCATGGCAGACTATACTATTCTCACGATGGTAAAATTAAATTTAAATTAGATGGAGATGCAAGACCTATACTTAGATTCCCACACAGGAAAGAAGATAACTTAGAAGGGTGTATATCTATATATGAATCCCCATATAAAAATGAAAAACAACAAGTACCTGTAAATATGTATTTAGTTTGTCATGATCCATACGCTCAAGCTCAATCAGCGGACTCTTCATCTTTAGGAGCTGCTTATGTAATAAAAAGAGTAAATAATATATCTAGGCCTGACGATTTAATAGTAGCTAGTTATGTTGCACGTCCAAATTCTCAAGATGAGTTTAATAAAAATTTATTTATGTTAGCAGACTACTATAATGCTAAGATAGGATTTGAGAATGATAGGGGAGAAGTTATTGCTTACGCGCGTAGACATAGAAAATTGCATAGATTACAAGAAGAGTTTGAGATGTTAGATAAAAAAGATTTAAGAAGTAAAACTGTAAAACGTCAGTATGGTATGCATATGACAGAGCCAAGAAAAAGACAAGGTGAGATTTATATGAGAGATTGGTTAAATACAGTTAGAATTACAAAAGAAGATGGATCTCAAGTTTTAAATATGCATAAAATTTATGATTTAGCTTTACTCCAAGAACTTATAAAATTTAATCACACAGGAAACTTTGACCGTGGTATGGCGTTAATGGTTGGTATGTATCATACACGTGAATTATATAATGCAGAGGTTAAAGACGTCCTTGAGGACAGAGCAGTTGATGACTGGTTTGATTCCAACTATTATTAGTGTTATATATATAATACTAAATAGAAAATAGTTAAATAATTACTTTATTACTGCAAATAGTATTATTTTTGTGTACAATAGGTTAATAATATAGATATGTATTTAGGGTCAAATAAAATTCCACAACAAAAATTATCTCTTAGCAAAAAAACTACTAAATGGAGAGAACAATGCGTAGAGGCATATATAGATCTTTCCACAGCTGGTTACAGTGAAAGACGTGACTGGCTAAAAACATTATATGATTATTATAACGGTGTAATAGATGAAGCAGATTATAGATACGTACTTAAGCCTTACGGTAAAACAAGGCAAAACTTCCCCTCTAAAATGCGTAACTATCCTATTATTAAACCTATAATCGATCTGCTACTGGGAGAGAAATCTAAGAGACCTCTCAATTACACCGTTACCGTACAAAATTCTGATGCTATTACTATAAAAGAACAAGCAAAAACAGAATTATTATACAAAACATTTGAGCAACAATTTATAAACACATTAAATGAGCAAGGAGCAGAAACAGGACAACCTAGTAAGGAGGTTGAACTGCCTGCTCATATTGCTGAAATGTTTGAAAATAGTTACACAGATAATAGAGCAATCAAAGGCCAGCAGGCTATGAATTTTATTATGCAGGATCAAGAGATCTACGATAAACTTCAAAAAGCTTGGTTTAACTTTTTAATAACTGGCGAAGTGTATACGTGGAGAGGTGTTCGAGGTAGTGAGCCTTTCTACGATGTTCTTAATCCTTTAGATGTAGATTACGATAAAGATCCTGACCTTGATTTTGTAGAAGATGGAGATTGGGCATTAATAAGAAAATATGTTCACGCGTCTACTATAATTGATCATTACAGAGATTATTTAGATGATTCTCAAATTTTAAGATTAGAAGAACCTGAACATGCAAGTATGGATTCTTATTTAACTGTTTCTAATAGAGCAGATGATAGAGAATTGTATCGTGAAAGACTAATTGAGGTAGTTACTGTTTACTGGAAGAGTAGACAAAAAGTAGGATTTTTAAATTATATGGACCCAGAAACAGGTACCTGGGAAGAGCAATTTGTAGATGAAAAGTTTAGGATGCCTAAAGAAATGAAAGATGAAGGAGGGTGGATAGAATGGCAATGGATTAACCAAGTTTGGGAAGGCACTAGAATAGATGGTAATATGTATCTAAAAATGGAACCATTAGCTAATCAAAGAACTTCTTTAGATAATCCATCTAAATGTAAGTTGCCAATTAATGGTAGAAAGTATTCTGATTTAAACTCTAAAAATATATCTTTAGTATCATTAGGGATACCATATCAGTTAAATTATAATATATATAAGTATAGATTAGAACTAGCTATAGCTAAAAGTAAAGATATAATTGCTCAGTTTGATATTAATATGATCCCAAAGAAATGGGACATGGATAAATTTATGTATTATGTTGAAGGCACAGGTATTGCATGGGTAGATTATAATAAAGAAGGAATACAATTATCTCCTCAACACCAAGGTGTATTAGATTTATCTATAAAAACTATAGATCAATACATTATGTTACTTGATTCTATAATGCAAGAGTGGGAAAAAGTTTCTGGAGTAAATAGACAAAGACAAGGTGAGGTAGGGTCTTATGAAGGTAAGGCAACATCTCAGCAAGCTATTGTTCAATCTTCTCATATTACAGAAGATATATTTAGAAAATTTTCTAGATTAGAACAGAGAGACATGCAAGCATTATTAGATTACTCTAAAGAAGCATGGCTTACAGGTAAAAAAGGAATGTATGTTATGTCCGACGGAACTCAAGAATTGTTTGACTTAGAAAGTTTAGGTCATATGGAATCTGAATATGGAATATTTGTTTCAGACTCTGGAAAAGATATTGATAAGTTAGATGTTCTTAAACAATTAGCACAATCTATGGTACAGAATGGGGTACCAGCTTCTACTATTGCTGAGATGGTAGATGCAGATAATTTTAGCACAATTAAACAAAAAATTAAATCTGCAGAGAAAGCTCAACAACAATTGCAAGAAGCGCAGCAGCAATCTGAAGCTGAAGAGAACGAAGCAAAAAGGCAAGCGGATAGAGAAGCTCTTGAAAACGAAAACAATCAAAACGAAAAAGATAGAGAGACTAAAATACGTGTTGCTTTAATACAAGCTGAATCTAGAATGCAAGACAATGAATATAATGCTAATAAAGCATCAAATGAAATTGGATTAAAAGAAAGACAGGCTGATCTTAAATCAGAAGAGGTTTCAGAGAAAAGTAGATCTAATTTAGCTAAAGAAGAATTAATTAGAGAAGATCAACGTATTAAGTCTTCTGAAAGTGTTGTAAATAATGCTCAACGTGATGAAGACAGGTCAATAGCTAGAGAGGATAAAGCTAAAGACAGAGAAATTAAAAAAGCTGACCAAGCTATAAAGAAAATGACAGCTAATAAAAAACCCGCATCTAGTTAATGTTAAGCGACGATCAAAAAATACAAATAATGGAAGACGCCCTTAGACAGGGGTATGATGGGTACATGACAGATCTTTGGGCTCAATCAGACCCAGAAGAGGCTATGGCGCAACAACAAGAATCTGTAGAACCTGTTACAAATGATGCTCCAGATATATCTCCAGGGCTTCCCCCAGGTAGACCGACTCCAGGAGTTCCAGCTCCACCAATTCAAGGAGCACCTGAACCAGGGTTTCAAAGTCTAGTACAAAGTTATGAAGCAGCAGCACCTGGACAACAACCTAAAGGAGAAACTGTACAAAATACATTAGCTGATCCAGCATTTTATAGAGCTGGCGGATATAAGTTAAGAGATTCTATAGATCTTAAGCTTGATTTTAAAAGTATTGATCCTAACACTTATATAGATAACTATACAAAGTCATACAAGTATAAAGAGTTAGGAGGAATGGCAGACACAGATAAGTTTGATGAGAATACTTATGATCCTATAAACTTTGCAGAATATTATTATAAATCTGACAAGCATAAGCAAAGAATGGAAAATTCTGGATATACTCCAGCTGAAATAGATAAAAGATCTGAATTTTTAGATACAGACTTTGAAATAGATGTGAATAACAACACTGATGATAGATCTTATGCAGACCCAACAAATCAACGTATACATATAGATGTAAAAGGAGATGAAGAAAAAGGTTATAGATCTGATGAAGTGCTACCGCATGAAGTAGCTCATTTATCTACTGGATTAAAAGGTTTAAATAAAACAGATGTTAAACAAATTTCTGACAGACATAAAATAGTTAAAGACGGAGGAAAATTTACAACTGAAGAAGAAGAGTATAGATGGGCTTTAGAAGCAAAAGCTGATTTAGATTCTATACGATACTTATTATTTCAAGCTGATATTTATGATGCAGGTTTAGAAGATTTTGATTTTTATGATTTAACTAAAGCAAAAGAATTATTAGGTGACTCAGAAATTTTAAGAAGAGTATTAGAAAATTACGATGAAAATGATTTTATGTGGCTTATGAATAATGTAGCTATAGGAGATCCTACAGAAGAGATGTTTGATGATACTACATATGCAAGAAAGGGAGGATTTTCTAAAGAAGGGTATAAAGAAAATAGCCCACATAGAAATAGACCATTTAATATAATAAAAGGAGAAAAGGGAGGTACTCGAATAACCATGAAAGGTGTAAAAGGACCTTTACTTGCTTTTGACAACTTAGGAAATAAAGGTATATTAAAACCAGAAGGTGAATATAAATTTGCTGGTAGTAGTGTAATAGAGACTCCACTTAGAAAGAAAAAAAGGAAAACAGGAGGTTTATGGGCTAATATACATGCAAAAAGAAAAAGAATAGCTTCGGGGTCAGGTGAAAAAATGAGAAAACCAGGATCAAAAGGGGCTCCTACTAACAGAGCTTTAAAACGAAGTCAAAATTAAGTGTTATATATTAAAGTGGCACTCTAAATAAACTTTAATGCTAAAAAACTAATTAATAATTATTAAATTTGTAAACCAATGAGTACAGACGATAAAAAAATCAATGTGGATGACATTACATTTGACGATATGTTAGATGGTGGCATCGAAGATTCTCAAGAGTCAATAGACGCTGAAGAAGAAGAAGTAATAGAAAATGAACAGTCTCAAGAAAATAGTGATCAAACTTCTTTGGAAGATGACATTGAGGCTAAACAGGACGAAGGTCAGAAACATGAAGAGGTCCTTGCGGAGGCAGAAATTCCGGAAGAACCAACTGGCAATCTTACTAAAAAAACTGCAGAAACTGCAGAAGAAGAAACACAAGCAGTAGACGAAACTGTTGTGGGCCAAGTGTTAAGTTCGTTAGGATATGAAACTGACGAAGAAGCAGAGAAGTATGAAGATACTGCGGAAGGCTTAACGCAAATGACAAAAGATGTTGGATCTCAAATTGCTGAAGAGCAATTAGATAGATTATTTGAACAATATCCACTTGTTGGGCAACATTTATCCTATGTGATGAATGGGGGACAAAGTCAAGATTTTATGACAGTTAATGATCCCCAATCTGATTATTCAAAAATGAAACTATCAGAGAAAGATCTTAGAGGACAGAAATATATACTTTCTGAGTATTTTAGAGCTAAAGGTCATGATGATAAATTTACCAATGAAATTTTAGGTGATTATCAAGATGGCGGAAGGCTTTTTAATAAAGCTCAGTCTGCTCAACAAGAGTTAGTGCAAATGCAAAACCAGTACAAACAACAAATGGTACAGCAACAGCAACAACAACAACAAGAGCAGGATAAGGAACAAGAGAAATTTTGGAACGGTGTATATGATACTATAGATCAATCAAAAGAATTTCAGGGAATACAAATACCTGATAGGGAGAAATCAAAATTTTTTGATTACCTCTCACAACCAGTAACCAAGGAAGGTTACACACAAAGAGACGTAGATTACGGTGAAGCAGAAATGGATGTTAAACTTGCAATGGACTTTTTAATGTATAAAGGATTTAATCTGGAAAAACTGATAAATACTAAAGCTAGAACTAAGAGTACACAATCTCTTAAGGATAGAATTACTAAACATCAGGAAACAGTAAAAAGTGCAAGAAAAGTAAGTAAGGCTCCAAGTAAAGCGGTCGATATAGATGACCTTGATTTAAGTCTTTTTTAACCTATTAATTTTTAAAAAATATAATTAGATATGGCATTACAACAACAAGGTAAGAACATTAGCGTTATTAAAACGTTTTATAATGATTCTCAAATGACAGACATGAATAGTCTGGCAAACGCTTTGCAATCTAAGCCTACTGAATTATCTCCGATTATTACCCATTTGGCTGGTAGAGACGATAAAAGATTTCCACTATCATTTTTGACTGAGGGAGTTGGTAACGTTAAGTCAATGGATAGATTGGAATATGAATATCGTGTTAGAACTCATACGAGAAAGACACGACCAGTACAGGTTGCTTTAAGCGGAACAAACGTTGGCCTTGGAGGCTCAGCGTTTGAATTAATCTTTCCAGACAAACATTTTGTGTTCCCATATGTACTTGTAAACTCAAAAGGTGAACAAGCACGTATAATGAAGGAACCAACACCAGTGTCTGACCAAGGTTACAAATATACATTACAATTAGTTAACCCTGCAGCTTCAGCTACATTATCCGGTGGATATTCAGTAGGTGATCTTTGGGCGCAATTATACGCTCCAGTAGGAGTTGATTTCTCTCGTGGAAACGCTTCAAACTGGGAAACTCCGGGAATGGTTCGAAACAAGATTGGTACAGTAAGAAAATCATATCATATGTCTGGTAACGCAAAAGACTATGTGGTAGAATTTGGATTACCTACTAAAGGCGGCAAGATGACCAAACTTTGGATGGATTATGAAGAATATCAACACATGCTTAACTTTAAAGAAGAGTGTGAGATGTTCTACTGGTATGGACAAAAAACATATAATAATAGTGGTAATACTACTATGAAAGATGAAAATGGTCAACCAGTAATTGTAGGTCCTGGATTATTAGAGCAAATAGTTAATAAAGAAACTTACTCTGCTATGACAGAAACTAAGATTAAAAATATTATTGGGGACTTATTCTACGGAATGACTGATTCTCAAAATAAACAAGTTACGCTTTACACTGGTACAGGAGGTATGCGTGAATTTGATGAAGCTTTAAAAGGACACTTTACTAACACTACTACTTCTGGTGGTAGCTGGAAAGTAGGTGGAGAAAATAGATTCATCACTGGTTCAGGCAGAAACTTAGGTATGACAGGGTACTTTACTTCGTACGAGCATATTGATGGACATAAAGTAAATGTAGTTAAACTACCTTTATTTGATCACGGTCCAGTTGCTCAGGCACGAGCTAAACATCCTACTACTGGATTCTCACTAGAATCTTATCGTATGGTATTTGTTGATCAATCAAATTATGATGGTCAAGCAAATCTTCAGATGCTTTCTAAGAAAGGTCGTGAAATGATGAGATGGTGTGTTGCAGGTAGTGTAGTGCCTAGAGGATTTGATGCAGGCTCTTCCAGAGCTTCTGATGTTGACGGTGCTTCCGTTCACATGTTGAAGACGGCAGGTATTGTATTGAAACGTTTTGATACGTCTCTAGACATTGAATGTGTAGCGTCATAGGGTAGCATAAGGATACTTATGTTATATTCACGTTGCATCGTGAGTCTATATAAATTGGTTTTTAGTTAGGTTGTGGGGAAGCAATTTCCCACTTCCGCTAAAAGCTTTCATTTAGAGGGATTATTCTTTCTCTCTATTATTAATAATTAAAAAAGAACTGTAAAATGGCAAGTAAAAAAGTATTCTTGAGGAGAAAAACAATTGATAATTTTCTACCTGAAGTAGTAAGAGCTGAGGCTACAATGAAACTCAGCAGTGTTTTCGTTAATAGACAACCATTAAAAGGGTTTGATCCTAAAGACGAAAAAAAATATCTAAATGGAATATTAGATGTTGACCCAGATAATCATGATTGGCCAAAATATTCAAAGTTATTTTGGGCAGAATTGAGTATCAAAGTTGGATTTGAAGGAGTTGAATTAGAAGTTGGTATGAATGATAAAGGCGATCCTATACAAATAATGGATTGGATTAATTATAACTTCGCTGTTAGGCACCCACATGTTGCTTTATCAGAAGAAGAAATGAATTCGCAGTATACTAAACGATTTTATATTCAAGATATCTCTAAAGATGAAATGAAAAAGAATCTTAAAATTCAATCTAAAAAAGACGCAGATAAAGAATTTATTAAGATCTCTTCTGATAAAAGAAGAATGGCTTGGGTACTAAGACTTATGTCTAGTATGAATCCTGATATTATGAGTAGAGAACAAATAGAAAATTCTTTGTATGATTTAAAAGAGAAAGATCACAAGAAATTTTTTAACATTGTAAGTGATAAACATCTTGAAATGAAAGCAGAAATTGAAGAGATGGTTAGTGCTGGAATTTTAAGAAAGATTGGAAATCAAACTATCTTTATAGATGAGATATTAGGTGACACATTAGAAGACACCATAATACATTTAAAAGATAAAAAGAATTCTGGTAAATTAACAATATTAAGAGCAAAACTTAAAGAATTGGCAGTATAAATGACAATACAAGAAATGCATCGATCAGTAATGCAGGGCGTTGATAAAATTAACGCCCAAGTTGCTGACACTATATTATCTTGGGAAATTGACATAGAGTTAAATAAAGCTATTCAAGCATATATATCTACTAGATTTCAACAGAATAATAAACATCAGCAAGGATTTGAAGAGTCTCAAAAGAGAAGAGATGATCTTAGAACGATGATACGAGAGGTAGAGTATGCAACTTCTTTTAAAGAAATTGTTAGAGCTGACACTCATTCGTCTGGTGCATTATATACAGATACATGGCTTATGCCAGATGATTATATGCATCTTATAAATGTAAATGCTGTTGTACAAAGAAGATTAGATTGTACTAAACTAGCGTACCAGTTACAAGATCAAGATGAAGTATTTTATTTTACTACATCTTTAAAAAACTTTACAGCTTTTAATGGCGGTCCGTGGCTAGATGAGATATGGATAGTTAATAGCACTGAGTTAGAGTGGGCAGATGAAGGATGGTTCGGCCAAATGTTGTGGGCAGCAAATCCAGATTTTGCAGGATTAAATTATCCAACCCAAGAGCAACTTGTTATAGACTCTATTGTGCAAGCGGGAACACAAAGTATAGCTGTAGGTGGGCTAGAACCTCAAATACCATTTCCAATTTTTTGGGAGCAATGGGATCAGGGAACTCCTACTATGGCAGGACAAGTAGGAATGGGAGAAATAGCAACTACTGCTATGGGAGCTTATAATTTTCCAGGTGAGCACATTTGGGTAATAAATTTAACTGAGAGTACAATTGATGACATGGGAGGTCTTTTTGGTGATGGAGAATCACAACTTAACGCAGACCCATCATTAGGTCCAGTTACAACATTGGTAGGCAGAATTAATAATACATCTGTAACATTTTCTCCAGTTAGACAAGGATTAGATACAGCTCATAGAAGAGTTCCATCAACTCCTGATTTTATAAGAGAAACATATTCTTGTAGATTAGTTCAACATGATGACATATTTAAAATGGTTGATGATCCATTTAATAAAACAAAATACAGTAGCCCTTTAACTGTAATGAGGGGACAGAGAATAGATATATATTCAGATGATATATTTCTAACAGATAAAATAAGGTTAACTTATTTAAAAAGGCCACAGGCGGTGAATATAGCTGAAGATTTAGGTTGTGATTTACCTGAATCAACACATGAAGAAGTTTGTAAACTGGCTGTGTTAAGTATCTTGGAAGAAATTTCCGATCCAAGAATGCAGACCCACTTAAGTCAAGTGGATAGAATGGAATAAAATTTATTAATTTAAAAAAAATTTAAAATGGCAAGACAATTTTTAATAGGAGAATTAGGCTCAACGGCCTATACTTCTGGAAAGCTAGCTGACACAGGATTAAATATTGAAGCATTATCAGTTGCTGATGATGAAGGTCCGATCAGTTGGGCTGTTGGCGATGCAGTTCCTGATATGATTAGATTCGTTCAAGGTACTACATCAGGACCAAATGTATTTTCAAACTGGGTAAACCCAAGAAATATAATAGTTGCGGACGGTAGTTCAGCAGAAACTTCTACTTGTTGTGAGGTAGATCTAGTAATGGCTGGTACAACAGATTTAGTTACTGGTGGTAAAATCAACAACTGTGATATAGAACTTAAATTCGTACATAAAAACGGATTAGTAGAAGAGTTCTGGAATTTATCAGCAAGTGTTGGTATGACTGCGGCTGATCCAACAAAAGATGAAGCAGCAGTACAAGCGGCTATCAAAACTGCATATGATGCAGCTGTAAAACCAGACTGGTTAATGGCTACATGTAGTGTAGATGATTCTGTAGCAACTGCGCCAACTGGTGCAAGTGTTATCAGTACTCCAGCTACAACTACAGTAACATTTACTGGAAGTACTCCTGGATCAACTTTAACATCTTCAGGCGATGCTTGGGATGGTGATGCAGTTCAGTTTATGGTAATAGTTACAGCTACAAATGATATAGATACTCAAACTTATACACCAGCTGTTTTACTTGCTGGAGATAATGGAGTAGGTACTTATTATAGTGCAAAGAAATTTGAAGAAAAAAGTAGAGGTATTATGTACGGCTACTACAACAGACGTAATCTTCCTAACACTCCAGACTTTGGAGCTGTAAGCGGAAGTACTTATGACTTTCTTACTATAGTAGCAACTAAAGATGGTAGCGCAGCAAGCGGACAAATTCACGGAGTAGATAACTTAGATGAAATATTTATAGCAGGTAAAGAAGGCGTGGCAACATGGTCTGAAGATGCTAATACATGTTTTGTTGATAAATTGAATGCTATTTTAGCAGCAACTAATCCTACATTACCAGGAGTTTCAGTTTAATCATTAATCTTATAAAAATAAAATAAAATGGCGAATACAGCAAGGAGATCAGATGGTCTCAACCCGAAAATTTTTGATGGTGGTGCTCTTAAATATGAAAGAAATTTTAATAGATTTCTTACTGGTAACTACATCGGAATGACACTTCAAACTAAAGATAATGCTGCATGTGATGCAGGGTTTACTATGTTAGATGGAGAATATTACAATGCTAAATGGTTAGGAGATGGCACTATGCCTTTAATTCTTCCAGCTGCTAAAGCAGGTGCTTTTACAATACTTAGAATATCAGAAGCTTGTGACGGAGGAACTAACATGACTGTTACATGCGCAGGTTCTGATAAGTACGCAGCTCATACAATACAAATTCCAGTTACTGATTTAGGTGACGGAATAGTAGCTGCTAGAAATAGAAGTATACCTACAGACTTTACACAAGATGTAGCGTTAACTGCAGGTTCTATTGAAGCAGGTGATGCAGCAGATACAGTTTTAACTGTAGAAGCAACAGCTTCTAATAATCAATTAGCAGTTGGAGCAGAGTTTGGATTTTTCTGTAAAGATGAAGGCTTTTGGCACTACTCTTTCTTAGGATCAGAACTAGGAAACGGCGCTAAAAATGGTGCTTGGGCAACATCTTAGTAATATAACAACAATATAGATTAGGGGGTCTACGGATCCCCTAAATCTATTTAATCTTAATTTTTTCATGGCGGTCAAACTATCACTTACCCCTGATTGTAGGTTGTTAACCTACACTTTACAGGGAATTAATTCAGAAATTTTAGCAGGAGGAGGAGTTGGAGATGTAGATAGTGTGCAAGATTTAGCAAGTGTTGAGGTATACAATAATGGTGCCTTAGTAACTACTATTACTGACACACTATTTGATATTTCAAATGACGGAGGATATTTAAATACTTTTACAATTAGTGTTCCAGGTGTAATAGGAGATGATCCTGGCATTATAACACTTTTAATGCAAGATTCAGCAGGTAATACATCAAGCTCTGCTATACTATCATCATGCGAACTTGATTGTTGCTTGGCTCAAAAAGTTTTAGATCTTACACATTGTACAGATTGTAATCCAAAATGTAGCGATAAGCTAGCAAAAGCTCAAAAATTATTTTTATACATAGAAGCTATAAGAACTATGTTATCTCAGTTAGGTGATGATATTACTCAAAATGAAGGAGTTATTTCACAAACAATAGATACTTATAATGCAGCTAAAGAATTATGTTCTGACAGTTGCGGATGTAATTGTTAATTATGGCAAAGAGTTATAAATCAACTTCTAAATCAGTTAAATCAAGTGCGGCGAGCAGAGGGACAACTAGTACGTCAGTATCTTCTACGTCTGGATCTGGATCTGGATCTGGATCATCAGGATCTAGAACACCTGGAGGATCTACGTCAGGAGGTGCATCAGCTACTGCCTATTCTACATCTTATGCTACGTCATCTACTTCATTAATAGCTTCTGAATTATTTTCAGCTAATATGCCAAAGCTAGTTCAAGGAGTAGCTTATGTTCAAAAATCTAACGAACTGCATATTGATATATTATATAAAGATTCTCCTGAATATGATAAAGTTGTAAATGTTTTAGATCCTAGTGCGATACAGAATTTAACTACGACATACAGTCCTGGTAAAATCCATTTAACTTATAAAAAGTGGAGACAACCTAAACAAACTAATAAATCTTTAACTTTAATTTTTGCAACTGGAGATAAAAAAACTGTCTCTTTAAAAGTACCTGGCAAAAAATCTCATTTAAAAACCCCAGTTACTACTGTAACTTCTGCGTTAGCAACATCGCCATATGAAAATATGATGGCTGTTGAAAATGGGCAGACTCAAAATAATACATTATCTGTAGGAGTATTTCCAAAATCAGATCCTTATGATGTATTTAGATTTAAAGGTGTTTTTTCTTATAATTTACCATTTGTATTTTATATAAACTCAGATTCTTTAAACGAAGTTTTTGTAGATAAAGGGGTAGAATCAGTAGTAAAAACTGTACAAAAAGGAATTGATCCTAGAGGAGTAGGACATTTATATCCTGGAGAATTAGAACAAGAAGTTCAATTTATAAATATAGTTGGAAATGAAGATAGTGCAGTAACTGATAGAGATGAACTATTAAATAAATTAGATTCATCTGCTTTTACATCTGGATTTTTATATGGTAAAAATTTATTTGATATAGAAGATGATGCAAAAAGAATATATGTATGTGTAAATGAAGGAGATTCTTCTTATTGGGGAACAACTCTTAAAGACTGTGATGGAAACACAATTGATACAAGATACACAACAGGTGAAGACGCTGCAGTATTTTTAGACGGACAATGTTGTACAGATACATGTCAAGATTTATCAATAACATTAACAAATACAAGTGATACAGATGCTAATTTTGCTACAAGTGTTGGTAAGATAAAAGTAGAAGTGACAGGAGGTCAAGGTGATTATTCATATAATGTTACAAATGGTTTTACTGGTACAGATACTACTACAAGCTCTCCAGACGCAGAGCATGAATTTACAGGATTACCATTTGCTTCGGATGAGCAATCTCCATATAAAATTATTGTAACTGATGCTAACGGGTGTAAAGTTACATCATACATACATTTAGGTAGATTAGAAGGCTCTATTGGATTAGTTCAAGGATGTACAGATTCTGGATCTATGACATATGATTCTTCTGCAACTTTAAATACAGGATGTGTTTACTGCAAACAGAAAGGTCCTAGAGGAGAAGATTACGGAGGATTATCTTTTGGAACTTCTTTGGCAATTTCTCAACCTACAGGAGAAGAACTTATTATTAATGAGTCTAGTAGAGTAACTGATGCAACTGCTGTTGGTAATTCTGACGGTAAAATTTACTTTAGAGGTTCTGTAGCTCTTCCAGCACTTGCTGCAATTAATCAAGATGTTGATTCAGATTACAGCTTAGCTCTTAAAGTTATAGGCGCGAATGAACGTGCAAACGATATAACTAATACTGAAATATTAGCTTTATCAGATGCAGCAACTGCTACTGGAGATTTAGAAAATGAATTTGGAAGTTTAGCTAGAGGTTGGTATGCTATTGTAGCAACAGTATCAAATGTTACAGCATTAGCTAATTGTAAATCTATATACAGATTTAAAGTTGGGTATGGAGGATGTATAGATCCTTTAGCGTCTAACTTTGATAGAGAGGCAGAATATCAAACTGAAAATACTTGTGAGTACAATTGCTCTGAAAAAAATGCAAGTATTATAGTTAATAAAACAAATTCACCATGTGTAAAAACTGTTAGCATTCCTAGAATACGTCAAAATGAAAGTATTACATGGAAAATTGGAGGCGAGAATAAATTTGGTCCTGGACCACATTTAATTCCAGCTGGAGAATATGTTTCAGTATACATAGAAAATGCAAAAACTAAATGCACTAGAAGTGCTGAATTGTTTATACCTGAAGAAGATTGTGGGAAAGAAGGAGTAAATGTTGAAGGAGACAATGCTGATAAATTCCAGGTAATGAGCAGCATGAGAATGAACACTGGTGGATGTACAGATATTCACGCAGTTAATTATAACTGTGATGCTATTTGGGATGATGGAACTTGTATACCTGTTGTTACGGGATGCACTGATCCAACTTCAAACAATTATAATCATGAAGCAAATACAGATGATGGTTCTTGTGATGATGCTATAATAGGATGTTTATATCCAAATGCTATTAATTATAATCCATTAGCTACTATCAACGATGTTACTACCTGTAACTTCCCTGGACTTGGATCGTCTGGAGCATTTGGAGGAGCTATGGTAGTAGAAACACAAGTAGAATGTCCAACTACAGGAGGTGTTAATAGTGGAGATTGGGATCCGTATGAAAAAAGTAATATAATAGAATTTTTTGAATTTAATGTAGATGTATTCGCTGATATATTAGATGGCTCTAAATTATCTGCTTATCAAATAGGAACAGGAGGAGTATTTGAAGTTCAAGGATTTACACCAGATCAATTAACATTTCCGTTAGATGAAATGAGTAATTTAACAGCTGCTGGAACTTGGAAGATAGCAGGAACAAATGCAAATATTTATAAGAGTTATACTAATGCTAATGGTCAGGGATATGGTTGGAATGGACTTAATTCATCTGCCAATCCTAATGTAGATTATGATGCTGGGAATGGAATTCTTCCTGGTACTATGAGAACAGAAGGCGCTACTCTTACTTTTGGAGCTGGCGGACTTAATTCATCTACTGCACACAACTGGGTAGCTGATGAAGGAGCAGGATTAGGACCAGGAGTATATATCTGGGAATTAAAATTAAAAATGTCTACAGGTAAAACTATTTACTATAGAATGATAAAGCATGAGCCTAGTCAATTTAATTCTATTTGCAATAATATTCAACAGGTTGATATTCTTCCTCAAGTTCATTGGGGATGTACTGACCCTCTTGCTTCAAACTATACTGGGTATACAGCAGTTGATGCTACTCTTTTTGCAAGTTTAGGAGGTGATGTATTAAGTGATGATCAAAGTTCTTCAAACAGTGGAATGGAGTGGTATGGAAGTAGTCAGGAAGCTGGTTTAGAAGTTGAAGGTTTATTATTTGGTGGTGGTATAAGTAATGGAGGTCAACGAACAAAATGTATTTATAATCAGGGCGGTAAAATGTGTCTTCCACCTAGAATAGATGATAATATATCTTATTTAAATGAATGCGTAATGAATGGCACAGTTAATTGGTATAACAATCATATTACTGGAGGAAGTGACTTATGTGAAGATATAGCACTTTGGACAACTGTAATGATAAAATATTTAATTTCTAGAAAAGGATTAGAATGTATGTACAATTGCTCAGATAAAGCAACAGTAGATTACACTCCTGTAAGTTGTGAAGAAAAATGGAAAGCGGGAGGAGAACGTATGTGGACATATGATAGTACTACTTATCAAGGAAATGGAGATTACGCACAAGGAACAGTAATTAAATTTGATAATACAAGTTTACTACCTTGGATGGGAGAGTCTGTTGAGCCTCAATATTGGCTTCCTCTAAGATTTGGTCCAGGTGTAAATGGTAATCCATATGGGCGAGGAGGACGACAAGGATGGTGGAGAAGATGTATAGATGACAGAATTTTAACAGAAAATACTAATTATTTAGATAAATTTTTTAAATTTGCAACAAGATATTGTAAATCTTGTAATCCATGCTCGTTTGTAACAGGGAATCAAAATTCTTTTGTAATACCTACAGAATCCTTTGCATACAGTACTGACGGTGACGATCATCTTACAGTAGGAGGTCTTTTCTTAGATATAGACGGAGATGAAATAAGGTAATAATATATAAAATAAAATAAAATGGCAGAAATAACTTCATTAACTAAAATCTTAAAAACCAAAGTAGGTCTTCAAGATTATTTCGTAGTTGCAAATTCAACTACAAAAAAAGCTAGAAGATTACAAGTTCAAGCAATGTTTTCTACATTGACTACAAAAGGAACTGGAGGAGAATCTTTATATTCTGGCGTTACAAATGGTAATCAATTAAATTTTAAAGGTATAAAATCTGGGGATACTACTAAATTTACAGTAGCTACAACTTCTGATAATTTAGTTTTAAGCTTAGTTGAAGCTGGCATTGATCTAAATAATTGTAATAATGCAACTTCTAAATTTTTAAAAACTGTTGACCTATCAAAAGGAACAGGCACTTTAGGTGTTAATAGAGGAGGGTTAGGATTAACTACTATTACAAAAGGTTCTATACTATATGGAAGCGCATTAGACACATATTCAACTTTAAATATGGGAGCAATTAATGGGCAACTATTAATAGGTAATGCTACAACAGGTATACCTACATTAGCTACATTAGCTAGTTCAGATGCTTCAATAACAATTACTAATAGTGCAGGCGCAATAGATTTAATAGCTGCTGCAACAAGTGTTTTAAAAACAACTTTAGATTGCTCAGTATATAATGTTAATTTAAATGATGCCGCAGGAAATAGTTTTTTAAGCGGTGATGGTACAGCAGAAGGGGTCCATGTAGATGCTACAGGATATGTATTTATAGGAGATACTTTACCAACTGTTCCCACACTAGATTCTCAACTAACATTAGGAGGAAACGCAACAACTGCACTTACTATAGGTAATATAAATAGCTATGCTGCTAGAACTGTTAAATTTCAAAATGCAACAGGAACAAACGCTGGTTTAGCTGCTACAATTCAAGGAGCTGATGCATCCGGCACTAATCAAACAGGTGGGGCTATGACAGTAGAAGCTGGTAGCGGTACAAATACTACTAGAGGAGGACATACTTACGTTAGAGGGGGAGGAAACTCTGGAACGTCAGGTAAAGGTGGAGATTTATATTTACAAACCTTTAATGCTAGTGATACAGCAACTACAGCTATAACAATAGCAGGAACTAATCAAGCAGTTGCAATTGCTAATACTACAACACTGGGATCAAATGCAGAGTTACTTATGGGATCTGGGGCTCTTAAGCCTGGGTCAGGAGGACTGTGGAGATCTACACCAGTTGTATTAACAGATGCATCTACTGTAAATTTAACAATAGGAAATAATGCTGGTAGAACTAATGTAATACAAGATGTATCTGCGCATACTACAATAAATCTTCCTACGCCAAGTTCTGGCGGTGGAGAATATTACCATTTTATATATGGTGGAGCATCCGCAGACGCTCAAAATGCAATTATAAGAACAACTACTACAGATAATAGTGTGTTCTTTAAAGGAGCAATTACACATTTAGATACAAATGCAGATAATGTAGCTGTATTTTCAAATGGTAGTTCTAATGAACAACTAACTATAACAACACCCCAGACAATAGATATTCATTGTTTGGCTTTAAACGCAACTACTTGGTATATTTGGGGACATGCATGTTCCGTTACTGCGCCAGCATTTGCAGATTAATAACTAATTTATAAACTTTAAAATCAATTTAAAAATGGCAACAACAACTAAAAAACTTAAAACAACGTGTGGAGAACTAGTAGATTTAATGAATGGACATTTTGGTGTACAAGATGTACCAGGAAAAGACTTTGCTATGATAATCTCTAGAAATATGACTAAACTACAAAGTACTTTAGCTCATGTAGAAAAAGTAGGTAAACCTTCTGAAGAATTTATGAAATTTGCTCAAGAGATGCAAAAAATGCAACAAGCTGGAGCAAAAGATTTATTAGAAGAAATGGAAAAAAAGAATGCAGATCTTATAGCAGAAAGGAAACTTCAAATGGAAAGAGTTCAAGAATTACTACAAGAAGAGGCTGAGGCTGAATTAGAAACTATTCCTAATGATTTATTACCTGCTAATATTTCTGCTAAACAGCTTAATAATTTAGAAAAAATAATAATATAATATGGGAATTTCAAAAGAAGAAATATATCTAAAACAAATAGCAGCGGAGTCATCTGCTGCTATGTCTCCTAACGCGACAATAATGTTTGGAGATACAGAGCAAAATGAATACGTAGGACCTTTTTACGCATTAACAGCTTTAGCAGAAGCTGTTATTGATGTTAGTCAGTGTACTTTAGGTATTAAAACTAGAACAGGTGCAAGCACAATGGGGGTAAATACTACTAATGTTACAATTCCAGCAGGAGTTACTATTTATGGTACTTTCTCTAGCGTTGAATTAGATAGTGGTACTGTATTAGCATACTCTAAACCACAGACAACTGTAACAGTAGCTACGTAATGGATTTAGGACTATCTGCTCTTACTACAAAACACTCAACTAAAAGGCAGGGTGTTGCCCGCGCGTGGACTGACATTGGTGGACTTATTGGGCATTGGGATTTTTCTGATGCTTCTACTATGTATACAACTACAGGAGGAGGTACTAATGTGTCATCTGACAATGATAATATTGGTAGAATAATGAATAAAGTTACTAGCGATAATCAGTTTGGAGTATCTTTAAATGCTTCTGGATTTCCTAAATATAAAACAGGAGGAGCTAATAGTAAAAGTTATGGAGACTTTGACGACGATTGTTTAAGATGTTCTTATAATGTAGGCAATGTAGCTACTAGTATATGTTCTTACTCTGCTGTAAGTTTTCAAGGAACAGCTATTTTTTTTGTTATAGATCCATCTGATGCAACATATTCTTCAGATAAGCGATTATTTAATCTGTGGGGTAGAGACTATAATTTAGAGGGTCTAGGTGGCTTTGAATCAAACTCAATCTCGTTTGGGATAGAATCAGATGATGATGAAATGAGAGCAGTTATATACGATGGTGGTGGATCTTCTGTCCAAGATACAGGAATAGATAATACAACTGGTGCCCAATTATGGACTATGGCTTATACAGCTACAGGAGATTTATCAAATTGTGGAGTTCTATATAAAGATGGAAATGGTGGCAGCCCTTTTACTATAGATTTAAGCGGTCAGGATCTTACAATTAACTCAGAAATAGAGCTTGGTAAACAGGGGCCAGGAGCTCAAGCTGCAAATCAAGGAGGTGTATTTTCTATAGGACACCAAACAAGTTCTATTGGAGGCACAGTTGGTTCTAATTGGAAAGGTAAAGTATATGAATTTTTAGTTTATAATGTAGGCCTGACTGCTACAGATAGAACATTAATTGAAACACATTTAAAAACAAAATACGGAATATCATAATGAAAAATATAATAATTTTACTTATCTTTATAGGTAGTGCGTGTAACGCACAGGTAAAAAACTTTTTTAAGTACTCTACTTTTTACACTTCTATGAACATGAATACCTCTTTTATTGAAAGAGATGATTACATAGCAGTAGATAAAGGATATGAAGATGTAACTAAACTAAATCCTTATGACTATAATTTAACTATAGGTTTAAGAAAAATAGCAAGATTTGATTATGAATACAAAGTTAAAACATGGTATTATGGTACTGAAAAGGGTATTGCAGACAATGTTACTATTGGCAATAGTA